>OLYN01000159.1_pt1 | contig 41897 bp, 39 predicted proteins | sample 1674231 | NCBI WGS metagenome assembly OLYN01 (sample SAMEA103958153, study PRJEB25191) | human gut metagenome
TCCCCATGGGGATATTTTGTGTTTGCCCTGCAAACACAACCCCGCCCGTGAGAAAAATAAAAAAGAAGAGAGGTCAATACCAAATGAAAAAGCTTTTAAGTGTTGTGCTGGCGCTGCTCATGCTGGCCGTTATGCTGCCGGTTGTGTCCTTGGCGGATGATACACTTCCCGCAGCTCCTACCATGAATGGCAACGAGTGGACTGTAACCCCGGATAACGCCCAAGCCACACTGGATGGTGCTTATGGCTCCATTGATGGCAAGACCATCATACTCAGTGCCGGTACCTACGGCCAGCTGGAGCTGGGCCGTGCCACCAAGTATCCGGGCAGCAATACCCAGTACATGGTTGGCGGATTTGATGAATCTGCTGCGAATTATCAGAAGTTTAATACTGCAGAGGCCCTGAAAACATATGAAGAAGAGAATCATTGGAGCCCCAATTGCCATTATATCCGTTCCATGAGTAATGTTACCATAAAGGCAGCAGCGGGTGCGGAAGTAAAGGTAGCAGGTCTTTTCGCTTCCTCCGGCCACATCTATCAAAACTCTACGGACTATGTGCTCGATAAAGCGGTCCAAGGAGGAATGCATACTTATTATTTAGCCCAGAAGATGAGTAACATCACGATTGAGGGTATCACATTCACGGCAAAGACCGATATCAATACTTCAATCCCTGAAACTACCATCAACGGCTTTACCTTCAAGAACTGCACATTCAATATCGGAAGCATCGACGATAACAGTGATTATATTGCACTGCGTTATTACAACGAGAACAACAATGGCAATCTGACCGACCTGACTGTTGAAAACTGCAAATTTAACAGCTGCCGCCAGGGCGTTTATACAAGCCATATCAAAAATGTCACGGTAAAGGGCTGTACTTTTGATACAACCGGCCACAATGCCATTGCCATTCAGGATTTCAAAGGTACTTGCGACCACGGCAATGTTGTCATCACCGGCAATACCTTTAAGAATGTTGGCGACCGCATCATCCGCTTTAATAATGTTGGTGTGGGTACCACCATCACCATCAGCAATAATACCTCCGTCAATAGCGGTGCTAGCAATGGCGAGATTATCAAGGCTACTACCCTGCCGGAAGGTATGGAAGTTACCATGACCAATGATAATTGGGGCAAGGTTGGCGATAAAGACCCGGTAATTGGTAACGGCTTCATTGAGACCACCACCGGCGGCACCATCACCATCATCGTCCCCTCCACCGAGGACACCCCCAAGACCGAGCCCGAGAAGAACCCCACCACCGGCGCCAATGATATGGTCGCCGCGGCCGCGGCCCTCATGGCTGTTTCCACCCTCGGCATGGCCGTCCTCTCCCACAAAAAATAATCCATGACCCACCCCAAAGCCCCCCTCACCGGGGGCTTTTTCTATGCACCCTGCCCATTGTCAAGCCCCCAAAATGGTAGAATTTTCGTGCACTCCTACAAACTTTTGTTCGCGGCTTTACATCCCCCCATTCTTGTGCTACAATGAAACTGGAGAACTTTCGTTCGCATTCCAAACCGGGAGGAAAACAGGATGATTCTGGGAAAATGGGAGCTGCCCCCCTATGCCATGCTGGCCCCTATGGCCGGCGTCTCCGACCGCGCCCTGCGGGAGCTGGCCATGCGCTTTGGGGCCGTGGCCTGCGTGGGCGAGATGGTGAGCTGCAAGGGGCTGGTGCAGGGCAGCCGCAAAAGCGCCGAGCTGATGGAAATAGGCCCGCTGGAAATGCCCTGCGCCATCCAGCTTTTTGGCGATGAACCGGAGCCCATGGCGCGCGCGGCCGAGCTGGCCCAGCAGTATTCCCCCGCCTGGCTGGATATCAACATGGGCTGCCCCGCCCCCAAAATTGCCGGCAACCGCAGCGGCAGCGCCCTGATGCTGGAGCCGGACCGGGCCGAAAGCATTATACGCGCGGTGAAGGAGGCCAGCAGCATCCCGGTCACCGTCAAGTTCCGCAAGGGCTGGGATGACAGCCACATCAACGCCGTGGAATTTGCCCAAATGGCCGAAGCCGCCGGGGCTGATGCCGTGACGGTTCATGGCAGGACCCGGCAGCAGATGTACGCTCCCCCGGTGGATTGGGAGATCATCCGCCAGGTGAAAAACGCGGTTTCCATCCCGGTCATTGGCAACGGCGATGTGGTGAGCCCCGAAACCGCCAAGGCCCTGTACGAAACCACCGGCTGCGATCTCATCATGATCGGTCGGGGCGCCCTGGGGGCCCCGTGGCTGTTCCGGCAGGTGCGGCAGTACCTGCAAACCGGGGCATATGAGCCGACCCCTCCGCTGGAAAAACGCATGGAGCTGATGGTGGAGCAGATGACCCTGGCCGTGCAATACAAGGGCGAGCGGGTGGCCAGCCATGAGGCCCGCAAGCACTGTGGATGGTACATCAGTGGGGTGCGGGGGGCGGCCCAGCTGCGCCGCCGTGCCGGGGAATTACAGACGCTGGACGACATAAAGCGGCTGGCGGAGGATGTGGTGAAGGCCGCCGCAGAATAACAGGAAACGGCATTTTATCTTGATAAGGGGTTTGTGGACGACGGAAAGGTCGTAGGGGGAAGTGCGGCAAAGAGGGCGGCTTGGTGCCTTTTGAGGTATCGCAAGGGTTGGATTTAGCGGAGCCTAACGGGAGAGCCCTTCCCGCTGAGAGGCATCTTCCTTTCCCACAAACGCAAAACCATCACTGACGATGTTATTTTTGATTTTCTTTCGCCGAATCGTTCCGCGGAGTTTTGATGCGGCAAAAATGATACACGGCATTTATGATCGCAAAACCGCGGGGGATTCTGTCGAATGTCAGTATAATTTGGCGATAAAGTACGAGTTGTATAAAAGCCGAAAAAAGGGCGGGGTGCAGCCCGGGCCGCCCGAAGGGCGGCCACGCCGGCCGTTCCGGCCGGCGCCTCCGGCGGAGCCGGAGGGGGCTGCGCCCCGGTTCCTTGGTCTGGCACAAAGCCTGTGGAGGAGTGGGCGAGCGGCCGTTTCCCAAGCTAGCCCCTTGCATGGACTTGGCCCGATGGATGCGGACTTTTGGCAAGAGATGCTGGCCCGCCGAATGGCAGTGGGCGGGAGATCTGTCGAAAAGAGTATAAATTTGATTGAATTATACGGAATGTATTTGGTATAAAGGCGGAGTTTCCGCAAGGGGAGGGGCGGGCCGCAGGCCGCCCCGGCGCAGCCGGGGCCAGCGGGCGGAGCCCGCTGAAACCGTCCCCCGCGGGGGACGGTTTGGCCTGCGGCCCGAATGCGCCCCCTGCACAGGCCTGCGGAGGAGCTCTGCCGCAATTTTCCGGGGCGTTCATACAAAGTTCATTTGAAATGCGGGCCCAAAGCGGGTACAATGGAGAGAGAAACCAAGGGAGGATGTGCCATGATGAAAAAACTGCTGGCCCTGGCCGCTGCGGCGCTTCTGCTGCTGGCTGCCGGCTGTAATAACAACCCGGCCGAACCGGAGCCCAAGCCTGACCCGGAATACCCGGTGACGGTGGGCAATGTGACCCTGACCGAGGCCCCTACGGCTGTGGTATCCCTTTCCCCGGCGACCACCGAAATGGTGTACGACCTGGGCTATGGGGAATTACTGGTGGGGGTAAGCGAATACTGCACGGCCCCGGCGGCAGCTGTCGCCAAACCCCGGATGGGCAGCGCTTACCAGCCGGAGGTGGAAAAAATAAAAGCCAGCGGAGCCACGCTGGTGCTGTGCACTGTTCAGCCGACCGAAAGTACCCTGACCGAGCTGCAGCAGGCCGGAGCTCAGGTGCTGGTGCTGCCCCGGGCGGACTCGGTGGAGGGAATAAAGCAGAACTACCGGGCACTGGGCAGCCTGCTGGCCGGTAATGTGACCGGCACTGCTGCTGCGGAGACCGTAAGCACGGCGATAGACAGCAAGCTGGCCGAAGCGACCGCCGCCCTTTCCGGGATGGCTGCCGCCCCCGATGCCACCCTGCTCATCTCCTACCCCTACCGCATGGCCACTGGGGATACCCTGGAGGGCCAACTGCTGGCCCAGGTGGGCTTCCACTGCAGCGGGGCGGACTACGCCAACTGGCTGTACCCGGAAAGTGAGCTGAGGGCGCTGGAGCCGGATGTGATCTTCTGTGCTGAGGCGGACGAGGTGGAGACGGTGAAGCAGAGCTATGAGTATAAGGTGGTGGCTGCCGTGAAGAATGACAAGGTCATGGCGATTGATTTTACGGCGTTCCAAAACCAGAGCCTGCGGATGTTTGATACCCTGGCGGAGATGGCGAAATTCACCGCGGCGGAGCCTGCGGAGGCATAAAGATAACGGCCGGCATGGGGAACTGTGCCGGCATTTTTAGCGAGGAGAGGAGAATATGGAGATTCAGGAGCTCACAGTGGCGGAAGAAAAGCAAAAGGTGGTACGGCAGATATTGGAGGGGCTGCCGGAATGGTTTGGCATAGCTGAGGCGCGGGAGGAATATATTGCCCAAAGCGCCGGACAACCTTGTTTTGCTGCGATGGAGCAGGGAAAGCCCATCGGCTTTCTTTGTCTGAAGGAGACCGGGCGTGATACCATGGAACTGGCGGTGATGGGAGTGGACCGAAAGTACCACCGCCGAGGCTGTGGCCGATCGCTTTTTGCGGCAGCAAAGAAGTATGCGGCCCAAACCGGGTATTCTTTTTTGCAGGTAAAAACAGTGCAGATGGGGCGCTACAAAGAATATGATAACACCAACCGTTTTTACCAGAGTTTGGGGTTCAAGGAGCTGGAAGTATTCCCAAGCCTTTGGGATGAGTGGAACCCATGCCAGATTTACATTATGGCAATTTAGTGAACGCAAAAGAAAATTAGTTGCGGCTAAAAATGATGCTGTGCCACTATATCTTGCAGGGCAGAAAAACAGCACAAAATGAGACGGGCAAAAAGAAGAATTTTCTGCGGAAAAGTGTGGTCTTGGGATGGAAAAAAGCACTTGCTTTCGGCACTCTTTACGATAAATATGTGGAGTGAAAAACACCTTCGCTTGACAAGGACACGCACACTTTTGCGTCGGACGCAACCTCCGCTCCTGTCGTGCTGACCCTGCGCTTTGCTTCGGGCAGCCCTCCCCGCTGCGGTGCGTCCTCCTTTCCCCGCAAGGTCTTACGATTTTGCAGGGACCCCAAGCGGAAATCGGCGCTGACTGCGTTATCGTCCTTGGCATACGCCAGTATGCCGGCGTCCTCTTCCTTGTCATCATCCGGTTTTCCCCCGCCGAAAAGTCCTACGGAGTTTTTGCGCGGGAGAAATGGCATCCGAGGAAGCGCGGAGCGGCAGGCAGGCTGGCGCCTGTCAACGCGATGCGCAATGTCGGGCGGTATTTATGCCCGCAAAAACTGTATGTGCTCTTGTCAAACGAAGGTAATCACAGAAAAGCATGGCGGAAGCTGCCGAGGTGCCGACTGACAGGAGGTATACAACTATGAAGAAGATCGGATTGTTTGCGGCCGGTGTTCTGTTCGACACCGCCGGGCTCAAGATCCTGGGCTGCCGGGAAGCCAAGAAGGTCTACACCGGCGTAACAGCCGCCGCGCTGCGCGCCAAGGACTGCGTGATGGATGCCGTGACCACCGTCCGGGAGAACGCCGAGGATATCTACGCGGACGCCAAGGAGCAGAATGAGCGCTGGGCGGCCGAGCTGGCGGAGGAAGTGGTGGAGGACACCCTGCTGAGTAATCCCAAGGCAGGCCGGACTAGCGAGATAATCATTATAAAAGCGGAGGAAGCCGGACCAATAGAGGGATAGAATAAAGCCGCCGTTCTCCAAAAGGGGAACGGCGGCGCACAGTATCAGGGAGAAAATTAGCCGCGGCCGAAAACGGCGCGCCGCCGGCTGGATCAGAGCGAGGCGATGTAGCCGCGCCAGCCGCCATAAGAGGAGATCTCCTTTTGGCCGCGGACGAGTTCCGGCTCTCCGATGACGCCGAGAACGACCTCGCCATCAGAGAGGGTGACCTTGCCGACCGAGAGACCCTCGGGCTCTTTCATGAGTACCGAGGCGAGCCCGGCGGCGGGAACCTGCCATACCTCCACGGCGACGCTGACGGCCTGGGGGTCGGCGGGGTCCACCCGCAGCATGGCGGGGTTGTTGTCATTGATGCTCCACAGGCGGTAGCAAGGGGCAGTGGCGGCTTCCCGCAGGAAGAAGGCGCCGGCATCGAGGAGGTTTTTTTCCAGCGGGAGCCCCCGCATGAGGGTGCCATTGACGGCGAGCTTGACAGAATCCATGATGTTCTCCTTTTGATTTATGGTGATTGGTTTAATTCCCAAAATTTTCTTTGCACGCTATAGGTTCCCTTATCATTTGCAACGAAACCTAACCGTTCACAGTAGGACTTATATACCAGATCCAAACAGGAGCTGACGGCTAACGGTTGTCCCAGCACTTTAGAGAGGGCGGGAGTGGTGATCCTTCCGTCTTTCTCTTGGTTATTCAAATGGCGGTCCATGCAATTGCCGGTGTAGCCGGTAAACCGGCTGGGATAAAACCGATAGCCGCTTTCCACTTTTACGGCGATAGAACAGATTCCTTTTTTAATGAGATTCAGCGCAAAGAGATACTCGATGCTGTGCTTTTCTTCCAGATAGCGGTCAAGAGTAAGTATGTTCTGCAGGATTTCTTCCAAGGACTGAACGCAATGCATATTTTCCTCCGATTCTTATACACTTCCGCTTTGATGCTGATGGGGAACATGGACCGTCCCCCTTTTGCGCGCCAACAGCGAAAAAATCCGCTGCCGGTTGTACCGCTGCGTCATGACAAACATTAGGTCGTACCCGGCAGCCAAAACGGAGGTTATGATAAATACCGGATACATACCAAACCAAATCCCCTCTGCGATGGGCAGAAAGCTCAATATCATAATCGTTTCGTGAACCAGCTCCGCCTGACACATGGCCTGTGCGATTTCGTTCCATGAGTGCAGCTGCGGATTGAACCGCGCGTTGTCAAAGGTGGGTATTTTACGCTTCCAACGCTTTATCTTCAGTGTCTCATATACCGCCATTTCACGCTTGCCGACCCGGTACCATCGTCTACCGGGCTCCGCCCGATTCTGCATCACAGCCTGAAACGAAAGTCCGACCAGCAGCCGCATGATGATATGGTAGGAGGCTGTTCCGAATGTAATGGCAAGGGAGAGCAGCAGTCTGCAGGCGGTTTTCAGGAATAAAGCAGTCAGAAGGGCTGTCCCTGCCAGAGAGAGCACGGCAGCCAGTATCATTTTCTTTGCCATGTGGTCACCTCGATGAGAGAGCATATGCGGTGCCGCACAGCAGAGCGGCAGATCTTAGTGCCGCTGTCTTGTTCCGGCAATGACGCCATCGGCAGAAAGCAAAAACGGATTCCTGCTTTTCCCCTTATTTTACCACACATTTCCGGACATGGCAACGGGGGTGCGGGAGAGGGGGCTGCGCCCTGTTCTGACCCTTTGCAGGGACTGGGTTAGGGGTAGGGAACAAAGCAAAACCTGCAGAGAACAGGTCCCTTGTGGGCAGTCCACAAGGCGGTAAAAAGCCGTTGACGAAGGCATTTTGGAGGCTTATAATGAGAATAACAAAATGGGTAAGTAGGAGAAAAAGTGCTTATCCCGGGAAAAAGGAAGGAGTAGCCCCATGAGCAAATTTGACATTATGGAGACCACCGTGGCCAAGGTGCAGGCCGCCTACTTGGACGGAACCCTGACCTGCCGCGAGCTGTGCGAGGATTACATCGCGCGCATCAAGGCGTATGACCACGAGGGCCCGGCCATCAATTCCATCATCTGTGTAAACCCCAAGGCGCTGGAGGAGGCGGATGCCTTTGACGCCTATGTAAAAGAGCACCACGCGCTGTGCGGTCCGCTGCACGGTATCCCTGTGATGCTGAAGGATAACTTTAATACCACCGATATGCCCACCACCGCCGGCAGCATCGCGTTGGAGGGCTGGGTGCCGGATAAGGATGCCTTTGTGACCAAGAAGCTGCGCGAAGCGGGTGCTCTCATTCTGGCCAAGACCAACCTGCATGAGTTCGCCATCTGGGGCGAGACCATCAGCTCGGTGATGGGTCAATCCGTGAACCCCTATGATCCCACCCGTACCCCCGGCGGTTCCTCCGGCGGCACCGGCGCTTCCATCGCCTGCAATATCGGTATCATCGGCCTGGGCACCGATACCATCAATTCCGTCCGTTCCCCCTCTTCCGCCAACAGCCTGGTCGGCATCCGTCCCACCATTGGTCTGGTTTCCCGCGCGGGCATCGTGCCCTATTCCCTGACGCAGGATACCGCCGGCCCCATCTGCCGCACCGTGGAGGACGCAGTCCGCTGCCTGGATGTCATTAAGGGCTATGACCCTGATGATGCCGAGACCGCCTGGAGCGTGGGCCACGAGGAGTGCTACATGGACCACCTGAATGTGGACGGCATGAAGGGCCGCCGCATTGGTGTGCTGGAGAGCCTCTTTGGCAAGGAAGAGATCAATGAATCCACCAACAAGGTGGTGCGCAATGCCCTTAAGGTTTTTGAGGAGAACGGCGCTACCCTGGTGCCTGTGACCGATAACATTGACCAGCCGTGGCTGACCAGCGAGGTTTCCGTCCATCTGGATGATTTCCAGCATGACCTGGACGGGTATCTGGCCACCCTGCCCGCCGACTGGAAGATCCACAGCATGGCGGAAATCTTGGAGCAGGGCCTGTTCCATCCCTTCAGCGAAAGCAATATGCGCGATGCTATGACCCGCGAGGTCGGATCTCCCCGCTATCTGGAGAAGATGTATAACAAGATCGGTGTGCGCACCCATGTGCTGAAGATCATGGCCGACCTGAACCTGGACGCCATGGTTTATCCGCATCAGCAGCAGCTGGTCTGCAAGATTGGTGCCAACCAGCAGCAGCGCAACGGCGTGCTGTGCTCCTCCACCGGTTTCCCCTCCATCGCGGTTCCCGCGGGCTTTGCGCCCGATGAGAACGCGCCCATCGGCGTACCGGTCGGCATGGAGATCATCGGCCGTCCCTGGAGCGAGGCGAAGCTTATCGAGATCGCTTATGCGTTTGAGCAGCACTCTCACTTCCGCCGTCCGCCCGTATCGGCGCCTGACCTGAACAAGTAAGAGAATACGCCATAAAATGTCCCCCATCGGTGATGAGCCGGTGGGGGACATTTTTTGCTCTTTATCGGTGGAGGAAAAAAGCCTTCTGCGAGGGCGGGCAGAGAAACGCCCTGCCGATGCTCTTTTCGCCTGTTCGGCGAAAAGAAAGCTTACTAAAGGGGAAACTAAGGGGAAGCCCTCTCTTGCAGGGCTCCCCCTCTTGTGGGAATGACCACACTGGGTCATCCCCACAATTCATCCCCTTTCGGAGCGCCCTCCGGCCTTAAGGGGTTTCGCCCATTGAAATGGGCGACCAAAGACGCTGTCTTTGGAAACTGCAAGCCTTTTGAAAAAGGCTTGACCGAAAACTTTACGAAGCGGCCGCGGCAAAGTACAGCGAGTACCCGCCCAACTGCAGCACCAGCGTTTGCTCGGCGCTGCCATCCTGCCGGGTGGTGACCGATACCGCCGCGGGGCCGGTTTCATCCCCTACGGTGAGGCTGTAAATGGTGGCTTCCACACCGCCGCTATCCTGCCGGGTGTAGCTGCCCTCCCAGCTTTGCGTGCCGGAGGTGAAGGTGAGCTTGCCATTCTCGGCCCGGCAGGTCAGTTCAAGCACTGCGGCATCGGGGTAGATCTCCTGCATGCTGTTCCCGATGAAAAGGATGCTGCCATCCTGGGTGGACTGCACCGTGACGACCTGCCAATCTTTATCCTCGATGTGGTGGGTGGTGACCTGCTTGCCGCAGGCGGTAAGCAGCAATACGCTGGCAAGAATAATAGCGAAAAATCGTTTCATAGGTTCCTCCTTAGTCCGGGCGGCGGCCCATAATGATGCCCAGTATCACCAGGGCGATGCAGCCCAATATGGCGAAGAGCAGGCCCCAGGGAAAGCCGGCCGTGATGAAAATAGCGGTGGGGCCATCCGCGCCGCCGATGATGCCGATGCTGCTATTGGCCGGGAGGCCATACCCCAGCATGAGCAGGGTAAGCACTAGCTGCGGCAACAGCAACAGCCCGCATATCCCGGCGGCGATGGCGACCCATTTCCAGAAGCGGCGCCGGCGGTGATTCTGCTCCGCCAGCTGGCCGGTGAGGGCGCTCAGCTTATCCGCCAATATCGCTTGCGGTTCCAGCGGGGCGGTGCTTTCCGGCTTTGGAGCGCCCAGCAGCTCCTCTACGGAGACCTCCAGGCACTCGGCCAGCCGCACCAGCATATCGGCATCCGGGACCGAGAGCCCCTGCTCCCATTTGCTGACGGTCTGCCGGACTACATGCAGCCGTTCGGCCAGTTCCTGCTGGGAAAGGCTCCGGGCTTTGCGCAGTGCGCGGATATTTTCGCCCAGCATGTTGATCACCTCCCTTGGTGGTATCTACCCGCTATTATGGCACAAAAGGCGGCGGGGAAGCAAGCAACACATTTTAACATGGGGAGAGTTTTCAAAAGGGGAGGGGCGGCAGCCCCGGCGCGCGCAGTGCGCCGGGCCGGGCGAAGCCCGGCAGCCCCGCAGGGGCGGGCTGCCGCCAAGGCCAGGATTCTGCTGGGAGGGGAGGAGGAGCAGAAGGCGGGCCCCGCAGAGGCCGCGGCCGCAGGCCGCGGGGACGGGCTGAAAGGCCCGTCACGGCGCGGAGCGCCGCTCTGCGGGGCGGCCATTTGCCGGCTGCATAGAGGGTGGACCCGGTGCGTATACTAAGGGCAAAGGGGGGCGTGGCAATGAAGCAAAAACCGTGGAAAGCCTACCTGTGGGCGACACTGCCGACCATAGCAGGCGGGGTGCTGGCGGGGATCCTTTCCGGCAGCGGGGGCAACTACGAAAACTATATAAAACCGCCGTTATCACCGCCGGGGTGGCTGTTTCCGGTGGTGTGGGCGGTACTGTATCTGCTGATGGCGATAGGAATGGCGATGGTATGGAACGCCGACCAGGCCCATGCTAAGCCTGCCCGGAATCTCTATATCGTGCAGCTGGTGGTGAATTTGCTGTGGCCGTTTTTCTTCTTCCGGTGGGAGATGTGGGGCTTTGCGGTGATCTGGCTGCTGCTTCTCATTGCACTGGTGATGGTCATGGCTTTGCGGTTTGAGCAGATAAGCCCCAAGGCGGCCTATCTGCAGATTCCTTATCTCATTTGGCTGTGCTTTGCGGCGTATCTTAATATTGCGATATGGCTGCTGAACCGATAACAGGCAAAATGAAAATCCCCCGAAAGGGGGATTTTTTGCGCTTTGGATTAGGAAAGCGCAGTGGCAGTATTCTCAGTCAGGCGGAAGCGGAAAATATTATCCCAGTGGCGGCGCAAGGCCACATCGGCGGAAAGAGTGCTATTGTGGAAGCAGATGGACCACTGGGTATTGCTGGTGATATCCTTGGAGTCAGGCTCCTGGGCGACGGCCCGCAGGGCATCCCATACGGTAAGGGGGGAGAGAACATCCTTTTGCTGCGCTAATATTTTCAGTACAGTATCGTAGCGTTCCCGGCCATGGCCGTAGATACCGTTTCGCTGGTTGGGTTTGACCCAATCCGGGTAGAGCGCGTAGAAGTTGGTGGCGGCTGCCGCGGGGGTATCCACCAGGGGACGGACGGGATCATCGCAGTCATATTCCACCACACGCCCATCTCCACTGGCATCGGTGATGTAGAAGTGATAATCCCGGCCGCCGGAGGCAAACATATCATACTCCCGCAGCAAGGCTACTGCTTCAGCGGTGGTGGCGGCGTGATCCAGTACCAGACGGATGGCCAAGGTGGGAGTGATGGTGGGTTTACCGGTCTGCTGGTAGGTGGGTTCGCTATCCAAGGTGAGCACAGCAATAGACACACCCTTTTCATTCATGCCATCCAGACAGATGAACGGCGCGGTGAGGGTAGCCAGGCGGGTTTTCAGGCTTTGCTCCGGGGTGTTGGCCTGGATGTTATCCAAGGCGGCAAAGGCCACTGAGCGGTAGCTATCCTGTGGTGAGCAATAGACCACCATGGCGGAGGTATCGTAGCGAAAATCGTAATTACGGCCCATGCAAGCGGTACCATCCTGCTCCACTACGGCAAAGGCGGTGCAGCCGAAGGAGGGTGCCTGGATAGTGTCCGGCAGCAGCGGCAGCGCCTCTTCCAGGATGGCATCCACCATGCTTTGGTCATCGGTGATGCCGCGGGCGAGGAGGTCATTCAGGCTGTAACGGTAGCGGATATCCATGCGGTAGAGGTTATAGCCATCGCTGTAATCAGTGATTTTTTGCAGGGCGGCCATGCTTTGAAAACGGGTAAAATAGATGCCGGTAAAAACGAGGGCGGCCAAAAGCAGCAGCGCGGAGAGGGAGAGCAGAAGCTTTTTCATAGGACACCTCCGGGGTCATTGGTAGTAGATATTTACCGCGCGGCGGACGGCAATAGAACCCGGAGGGGAGAAAAACCGGCAGGAGGGTGCAGGGGCAAGGCGGCCCGCAGGGCCCCCGGCGGAGCCGGGGTGGGGGCGGCCGCAGGCCGCCCCCAAGGCGATGCGAAGCGTCGCCTGCCCTGCGGACCGGTACTGGGGCCCTGCACAAGGGTGAGGAGAAGCAGCAAAAAAACAGAAGCTGAGGCAAAGAAAATCCCCTGCCAAAGAGCAGGGGATAGAATTCAGCCATTATTGATTTCCTCAAAGATATTGCCAGAGGAAAATACCACCGTTTCGCCGTTGCCTTCATTGGCGGGGAAGTGGTTGCCGATGTAGCATTCTTCCCCATCCGGGGTAATGAAGAACTCCGCTACGGTGGAAAGATAGCGGGACTGGGTATCGTAATCGGTGATGACGCGCTGCCACACACCATAGTAGTATTCCCGGCCCTCCACCGTCACCGGATCATTGAGGGTGAAGGTGTAGTTCTCCATCGGCTCCGCCGCCGCAAAGATATCCTCCATCTTTTTTATGAGGCGGGCACGGCGCTGTTCCTCGGTTTCCTCCGGTTCCGGCTCGGGCTCTGGGGAGAGGGGATCGGAAGCATCCGGGGTTCCAGCCTGGGGCGGATCTCCATGGACGATCTCGCTGATGGGATTGCCGCAGGCGGTGAATACCAGCAGGGTGGCCAGCAAGGCCAAGGTCAAGGCGATCAGTTTCATACGGCTCATACTGATGGAACTCCCTCCGTTAGGCCGCTCAGTCGGCGGCGCTTGACGATGAAATAGCAGATGATGTGGGTGAGCGAGGTCAAGATCCAGCTGATGGGGTAGGAGATGTAGAGTACCCGCAGATCGTGGTGAGTGGCGAAAATGGTATAGATCCACACCACACGGAAGCCGCAGGCGCCGATGAGAGTGACGATCATGGGCATGACAGAGCTGCCCATCCCGCGGATGATATCCGCCATAATATCCATAATGGCATCCAGACCGTAGGTGGTACCGACGATCATCATACGGATCATGCCCATGGCAATAACTTCCGAATCCTTATTGTAGAAAGCAAGCAGCGAATTGCCAAAGCCGTAGGCGATAAAGCCGAGAATCTCCGAAAGGAGGATGCCCAGGGCCAAGCACCAAAGGGTGATGCCCCGCAGGCGCTTGTACTGCCCGGCGCCGAGATTCTGGCTGGTGAAGGTAAGGGAAGCCTGCGCCACCGAATTGCAGCTGGTAAAAACGAAGCCTTCGATATTGACAGCGGCGGCATTACCGGCCATGGCGGTGCTGCCGAAGGAATTGATGGAGGACTGGATGAGGACATTGGAGATGGAGAAGATGGCACCCTGCAGACCGGCGGGAATGCCAATCTTGAGGATGCGGATGAGTTTATCCCGGTGGATGCGCAGCTCCTTGAGGACGATGTGGTAGCAGCCATCGGTTTTCAGCATGCACCACAGCACCAGCGCGGCGGAGATATACTGCGAAACAACGGTGGCAATGCCGACGCCCGCCACACTGAGATTGAACTGGATGACCAGAAGCAGGTTGAGACCGACATTGACGATGCCGGCAAAGAAAAGGAAGATCAGGGGCCGGCGGGTATCGCCCACGCCGCGCAGTACCGCCGCACCAAAGTTATACAGCATACTGCCTGGCATCCCCAAAAAGTAGATGCGCAGATACAGGATAGCCAGTGGAAGGACATCGTCGGGGGTATCCATCAGCCGCAGGATGGCGGGGGTACACACCACGCCCACTACCATGACAAAGAAACCGCTGATGAGTCCCACCAGCATGCAGGTGTGGGTGGCTTCGGAGACATCCTCGTACTGGGCGGCGCCGTAGTGCTGGGCAATGACGGCGCTGCCGCCGATGGAGATACCCATAAACAGGTTGACGATCAGATTGATGATGGAGCCATTGGAGCCGACGGCGGCCAGCGCGTGGCTGCCCACATACCGTCCCACCACGATGATATCGGCGGCATTGAAAAGAAGCTGCAGCATTCCTGTGGCCATTAGCGGCAGGGAAAAAAGCAGGATCTTCTGCGGCAAGCTACCGGTACACATATCTATTTCATACTTATGGCGTGCAGTAGCCAAGGGAAACAACGCTCCTTCTTTGTGCATATTGGGAAAAAGCCTAGTACAGCGCCGCGGGCGCTGCTGGGGCATAGAGATTAAGAGGACAGTATAGGTATTATAGCCCTTTTGCGCGCTAATGCAAGATATCCTGCATCAAATCTCCTTATCGCACAAAAAGGCGGCAAAAAGGAGAGAAAAGCACAACAAAACTGCCCATTATCCCAGCAACGGCAGCGCCGCTGCCAGAATTTCGGCGGCCTCCAGCGGACGGCTGCGCAGCAGGGGGCGGCGGGGTTCCTCCGGCAGGGCGGTGGATTCCGCGATGACAGCTTGCAGCTGGGCGGGGGTGTACCAGCGGAAGCGGCCAATGCCAAGCTGTTCGGCCCGGTGCTCCAGCAGGGCCAGCAGCAGGTCATCATAGCCGGCTTCCCGGGGCAGGCGCAGCTCCGCGGCTACAGCCGGCAGAATGTGCTCGAACAGAGCACGGCGAGGGGAGAGCCCCTCCGGCAGGCGCAACGGGATACCGGCGGCCTTTATGGCGTTCTCCGGCAGGGCGGCAAAGGCCGCAAAGCCATCGGCTTTTTCGGAAAAGTAATACAGCTGGCCGGGGAGCTCCCGCATAAACCGCATGGTATCGTAGTAGCCCATCTGAATATTGCGGCGGCTGGTGGCGGGATCGAACCGCATGACAGGGCCCAGCTGCTCACTGGGGAAGATCTGACGGATCTTCTGCTTATCCCGCAGCGGATGGATGATGCCGAAGCCATTGAGCCGGATGGCGATGACCTCATCGCAGCCGTAGTCCAGCAGCTCATTATAGGGGCAGGCATCATACAGGCCGCCGTCCAGGTACTTCTTATCCCCAATGACGGTGGGCTGGAACCCGGGGAACGAAGCCGAGGCCAGCACATGGTCCAGCACATTTTCGGGGGTCATATCTTTTTTATAGGCGATCAGCGGCTGAAGCTCCGGGAAAGCCACGGCGATCATGCCATAATCAATGGGACTTTCCAGCAGTCGCTGGGGGTCAATGTTCTGCTCCAGGAAGGCACGGATTTTGGAGGTATCGATACCGCCGTTTTCCAGCGCGGCTTTGATATTTTCCTTGAGGGCCGAAAGGGTATTGAGGTTCACCTGCCGGTTGATGATTTCCAAAAAGCCTTTGTCCTCCTCGGAGAACAGATCGTCATTGGCGGTCGTTTCCCAAAATTCCGCGGCCTTTTCACAATCGCCCTGCGCCAGCAGCGCCGCATTGATGGCGCCGATGGAAACACCGCAGATGACATCAAAATGATAACCCAGTTCGGTAAGGGCGCGGTATGCGCCGATCTCATAGGCGCCTTTGGCACCGCCGCCTTCCAGTGCTAAACCCAGCATAGTGATGCTCTCCTTTCATCTATCCACAGCGGATTCTATTCCATGCTCATCATAACCGAAAGGGCGGGGGAAAAGCAATGCTCCCGCCGTCCTTTTTACAAATCGTTCATGCTTTTTCGGCAGGGAAAATGCCGCAGACCGTCAGCACATCACCTGCCACGGTAAAGTGCACCTCCAGCCCGGCAAAGGGAAAGCCATATACCCGGTCGCTATCCTGCTGATAAGCCGGCCGGGGGTCCTGTGCCAGTACCGCCCGCAGGGAAGCCCGGTGAGCCGCGGGAACCTTTTCTTCCCATTCCGGCGGCAGTATCACCGTGAGGACATGTGCTAGCCCATCGGCGGAATACCCCCCGGTGGCCTCCGGGTGGCAATCGGCATGGGGCAGGTAGGGCTTTACATCATAAATAGGTGTGCCGTCCATCAGGTCAGCCCCGGCTACCCGCAGCACCGTGCCCCATTCTGGATGGTGCACCACCCCCAGCAGCTTGACGCAGGAAAGCCCAATGGCATTGGGGCGGAACGGTGAACGGCTGGCAAATACCCCGACTCGCCGGTTGCCGCCCAGCCGGGGCGGACGCACGGTAGGCCGCCAGCCCTCCCGATTCGTTTCGGAAAATTCCCATAGCAGCCACAGGTGGCTGTAGCCCTCAATCCCCCGCAGCGCCTCCGGTACCCGGTACTCCGGCCGGAACACCACCAGCGCTTCCAGCTCCGGCACCAGCCCGCTCTGCCGCGGGATGCCGAATTTGGTGGGAAAGTCGCTGCGGATCTCCGCGATTACTTGAATGACAGTTGTTTCTTCCATGGCTCCTCCCCATGATTTCTGCAAGCCGCAGGGATGAGGCCCGCAGGGCCGCCCGCCGTAGGCGGGCGTAGGCGGCGCAGCCGCCAAACCCATCCTCCGGATGGGTTGCCCTGCGGGCCCGACCCGGGCCGCGAATTCTGACTCTATTTTACCATGCCATCCCGAAAAAGAAAAGCAGATGGCGTGCGGTTCAGTCCTTATTCTCCTTGGCGCTCCAGTCGGCCACCTCCAGCCGCCACATGGCGGTGTGGGCCATGGTCTGCGGCGGGCAGCCCGGTGCGCCGGGCAGGTACCGGTCGATCAAAAGCCGCATGGCCTGGGGCTTTTCTTCCTCGGTCAGCGGGGTAACAGTCGCCTTGCCCATTACGCAGCCGTACCGTGTGGTAATGCCGTGCCCCGGCAGCTGCACTACCCGGTGGCCACAGTCCATCTGGAAGGAACAAGCCCCGTTTTGCCGCAGCAGCTCCGCCTTGCGGCCTTCTGCTGCCCCGTGCAGGTAGAAATACAGCCGTCCCTCTTTTTCCTCCCAGCCAAAGTTCATCGGCACGATGTAGGGGTAGTCCCCATCGGCCAGTCCCAGCCGCAGCACATCGCACTGGCGGATGATCTCCTTGACGGCCTCCAGCTCTGTTACTTCCCGGTCTTTCCGGCGCATTTCTTCCATACTATTCCCTCCGGCAGTTTTTCTTTATTATAGCAGGTTTGGCTTTACGGCACAAATTCCGCCGCCCCGCCTAAAATCCCGGGATTTTGCTTTTCCTCCGGGGCAGGATATGGTATAATAAAATATAAATGTATGTTCTCAAATCTCCCCACAAGGAGGCCCATCATGAAAGTCCTTGCCTTTGATGCCAACAGCATCGTCAACCGTGCCTTTTACGGCGTGCGGCTGCTCTCCACCCGGGAGGGCACCTATACCAATGCTGTTTACGGCTTTTTCAATATTGTTTATAAGCTCATCGAGGAACAGAAGCCGGATGCGGTCGCCTTTGCCTTTGATCTGCACGCACCCACCTTCCGGCACAAAATGTACGAACAGTACAAGGGCACCCGCAAGGGTATGCCGGAGGAACTGCGCCAGCAGATGCCGCTGGTGAAGGAAATGCTGCGGCTTTTGGGCTACCCCATCCTGGAGATGGAGGGTTACGAGGCGGATGATATTCTGGGCAGCCTGGCCCGGCAGGGGGAGCAGAACGGCGATACCGTTCTTATCTGCACCGGCGACCGGGACTCCCTCCAGCTCATCACCGATAAGGTCAGCGTCATCTTGGCCAAGACTGCCCCGCAGGGCGCCGTTTATGAGATAATGGACCCCGCCGCCATTCATGAAAAATACGGTGTGACACCCCGGGAAATGATCGAGGTCAAGGCCCTGATGGGCGATCCCTCCGATAACATTCCCGGTGTGCCCGGCATTGGCGAAAAAGGCGCTCTGGCCCTTATCCAAAAGTATCACACCATCGAATATATCTATGCCCATTTGGAGGAGTTGGAGTTGACCCCGGCGCTCCGTAAAAAGCTGGCCGAGGGCCGGGAATCCGCCGCCCTCAGCCGGGAGCTGGGGACCATCTGCTGCGAGGTGCCGGTACCCCAGTGGAGCGAACTGAAGCCCCGGCCCCGGCAGGAGGACGCCCTTTATGCCTTCCTTTCCCGGCTGGAGCTCAACCGTCTTATCACCAGGCTGGGTCTTGCCGCTCCGGAAACGATGCCGGAGGAACCCGCCGCGGAGGAGGCGGCTCCCGCTGTGATCTTTGCCCCTCTTACCGAAGAATCTGACTTTGCCGCCTGGGGCAAGGAAACCCCGATCATCCTTTCGGCCCGCTGGGCGGAGGATGGTACGCCTGCCGCCCTCTGCGTCCTTTGCGGGGAGCAGCTATGCGGCTGCGAGGATCCCGCTGCCTCCCTGTGGCAGAAAATTTTCTCTTTGCCCAATCCCAAAATCACCGCCGACGCCAAACCCTATTATAAAGCGGCGCTAAAGGCGAATAATACCTTTGCCGCCCTGTGGCTGGATGCCGGTCTGGCCGGGTATCTGCTCAATCCCAATGCCAGTGACTACGCCGTGGAGCGCCAGCTGGCCCAGCATGGGCTTTCCCTCCCCGCGGCGGAAGCCCCGCAGAAGCTGCTGCCGCTGGCACGGGAATGCCTGGGCCTTTCGGCGCTTTCTCCCCTGCTGGAACGGGAGCTGGAAGCGAACGGCCAGCAAAAGCTGCTGCGGGAGGTGGAGCAGCCCCTCTGTGAGGTGCTGGCCTCGATGGAGCTCACCGGCTTTCGCGTCGACCGCGAGGGCCTGCGGGAGTTCGGCATCTACCTGGATGGACTGACCATCCAGCTGGAGCAGGAGATCTATCAGCTGGCCGGCGGCAAATTCAATATCAATTCCCCCAAGCAGCTGGGAGATGTTCTGTTTGGCAAGCTGGAGCTGCCCGCCAAAAAGAAAACCAAGAGCGGCTATTCCACCAATGCCGAGGTGTTGGAGGAGCTGATCCCCTATCACCCCATTATCAGCAAGATACTGGAGTACCGCAAGTACAAAAAGCTCTCCTCCACCTATGTGGAGGGCCTTAAGGACACCATTGGCCCCGATAGCCGCATCCGCTCGGTGTTCCGCCAGACCGATACCCGAACCGGCCGCATCAGCAGTGCGGAGCCCAACATGCAGAATATTCCCATCCGTACCGAACCCGGCAGCCGTATGCGGGATTTCTTCGAAGCGGAGGAGGGCAACCTGCTGGTGGATGCCGACTATTCCCAGATCGAGCTGCGGGTGCTGGCGGCCCTGGCCAATGACAGCGCCATGATCGAAGCCTTTCGGGAGGGCGTGGATATCCACACCCGTACCGCCGCGCAGGTATTCGATCTGCCGGAGGCCTTTGTCACCCCACAGATGCGCTCCCGCGCCAAGGCGGTCAACTTTGGCATCGTCTATGGCATCGGCGCCTTCTCCCTTTCCCGGGATATTGGTGTTTCGATGCAGGAGGCCGATACCTACATTAAGAATTACAAAAAGACCTACAGCGGCATTGCCGCCTACCTGGAGCGTGCCATAGAGGACGCCAAGGAAAAAGGCTATGCCGAAACGCTGTTCGGCCGCCGCCGCCCCCTGCCGGAGCTGAAAGCCTCCAACCGGGTGCAGCGCGCCTTTGGCGAACGGGTGGCGATGAACGCCCCCATCCAGGGTACCGCCGCAGATATTATCAAGATCGCCATGGTGCGGGTGTACCGCCGCCTGAAGGAAGAAGTCCCCGCCGCCCAGCTCATTTTGCAGGTCCACGATGAACTCATTGTTGAGACCCCGCAGGGATCCGCCGAGCAGGTGCGGGAGCTGGTGCGCCAGGAGATGGAATCCGCAGTCTCGCTGTCGGTTCCGCTTTTGGTGGATGCCAAGGTAGGAAAAACCTGGGGCGAAGCCCACTGATCCCTCGCTAATTTCTGCAAGCCGCAGGATCGGGCCGCAGGCCGCCCCCGCTTCGCGGGGGCACGCAGGCACCGCCTGCGTCGGCGCCTGCGTCGGCGGCTGCGCCGCCGGGCCTGCGGCCCGCCCTGCCCCCTGCGGAATTCCACCCCATCCCCGCCGAAAGGAGCCTGTCCATGCCTATCGCCATCCGCCCCGCGGCCGAAAGCGACCTGCCCGCCCTTGCCGCTTTGGAATCAGCCTGCTTTGCCCACCCATGGAGCGAAAAAAGCCTGGCAGAAACGCTCGGCAACGGCCGCTCGCTGTTCCTTTTAGCGGAGCGGGAAGGGGAAGCGCTTGGCTACCTTGGCATGGAATATGTACTGGATGAGGGCGGCATCACTAATGTGGCGGTTTTTCCGGCACATCGCCGCCAGGGCATCGCCGATGCTCTGCTCAATGAGCTGCTGCGCCGGGCCAAAGGCCTTGGCCTTGCCACCGTTACGCTGGAGGTGCGGGAAACCAATGCCCCTGCCATTGCTCTTTACCAAAAACATGATTTTGTACCGGTGGGCCGCCGCAAAAACTACTATACCTCGCCCACAGAAGATGCTATACTGATGACAGTCACTCTGTAACTGAGTAAAAATAAAAAGGAGTGTATCACTATGAAAAAGAATCCCATCCACTTTTACTGGGGCCGTAAGAACGGCCTGGTCGTCACCCGTGAGGACGCCGAAGGCAACCACCCCGAGGTCGTTTTCGTCAGCAATCAGCTCTCGCTGGATAAGCTGAAAAAGACCGGTGTCATCCTCCTGGCCGGACTGTTCCTGTTCTGGCGCATCAGCCGACTGGTACGCCGCATTGCCCGTCATCATAAAAAAGAGAACTAACCCGGAGCCCGTATGAAAATTCTCAGTATCGAATCCAGCTGCGATGAGACCGCCGCTGCGGTCATTGAGGATGGCCGGAAGATCTGTTCCTCGGTCATCCACACGCAGGTGGAAGAACACAAGCTCTACGGCGGGGTCGTCCCGGAGATCGCCTCCCGCCGCCACATCGAATCCATCTGTGGGGTGACCGCCGAAGCGCTGGAGCAGGCAGGCCTTACCGCCCGCGAAGTGGATGCCGTGGCCGTTACTGCTGCGCCGGGACTCATTGGTGCGGTGTTGGTGGGGGTCAATTTCGCCAAGGGCTTGGCACTTTCGGCGGAAAAGCCCCTCATCCCGGTTCACCATATCCGTGGCCATGTGGCGGCAAATTATTTGGCTCATCCCGAGCTGGAACCGCCTTTTTTGGCGCTCATCGTCAGCGGCGGGCACAGCCATATCGTATTGGTGCGGGATTACTGCGACTACACCATCCTGGGCCGCACCACCGATGACGCCGCGGGCGAAGCCTTCGATAAGGCCGCCCGCTGTGTCGGCCTGCCCTATCCCGGCGGTGTGGCGCTGGATGCCATCTCGCACGAGGGTGATCCCCACGCCTACCCGCTGCCTACCCCCCATGCCGAAGGCGAGTTCAACTTCTCCTTTTCGGGGCTCAAAACAGCGGTCATCAATCTGGCGCACAATGCCGAGCAGAAGGGCCAGCCCCTGGTTCCCGCCGATCTTGCCGCCAGCTTCTGCTGCCATGTCAGCGAGATCCTGTGGCAAAAGACCGCCCTGGCCGCCGAGCGCTGCGGCTGCGATAAAATCGTGCTGGCCGGCGGTGTTTCCGCCAATAGCTGGCTGCGGCAGCGTGCCCGGCAGGGTTGTGCCGAAAAAGGCTGGCAGCTTTACATGCCGCCGCTTTCTCTCACCGGGGATAATGCCGCCATGATCGGCGCGCAGGCATACTACGAGTATTTAGCCGGCCACACGGCGGATGAATCCCTCAATGGTCTGCCCACCATGGAGATCACCGAACAGTTTGGGGCATAAGGGCTTATTAGCCCGCGCTTTTTCCGTTCGCGGAAACTTAACAAATTTGGTGGTAGCATTTCCCGCGGGGATAGGGTATAATAGATGCGTAAAAACAGGCCGGTTTTCCGGCATTATCAGAAGGGAGATATAAAAATGGCACTTACTTCCAACAAGTCCGTTCTCAAATGGGTGGACGAGATGGTCGCCCTCACCAAGCCCGATAAGGTCGTCTGGATCGATGGCAGCGAGGAACAGCTGGAGGCGCTGCGCGCCGAGGCCTGCTCCACCGGCGAGATGATCAAGCTGAATGAGGAAAAGCTGCCCGGCTGCTATCTGCACCGTTCCGCGGTCAATGATGTAGCCCGTGTAGAAGGCCGTACCTTCATCTGCACCCGCAAGGAAGAGGACGCTGGTCCTACAAATAACTGGATGAACCCCAAGGAGGCCTATGAAAAGCTGGGCAAGCTCTTTGATGGCGCCATGAAGGGCCGTACCATGTATGTCATCCCCTACTGCATGGCGCATGTCGGCTCCCCCTTTGCCAAGGTGGGCATCGAGCTGACCGATTCCATCTATGTCGTTCTCTCCATGGCCATCATGACCCGCATCGGCCAAAAGGTGCTGGATTTCCTGGGCGACAGCGATGATTTCGTCAAGGGCCTGCATTCCAAAAAGGATCTCTGCGAGGAGGACCGCTACATCGTCCACTTCCCGGAGGATAACACCATCTGGAGCATCAACTCCGGCTACGGCGGCAATGTGCTGCTGGGCAAAAAGTGCTTCGCCCTGCGCATCGCCTCCTTCCAGGCCAAATCCGAGGGCTGGATGGCCGAGCATATGCTCATTCTCGGCATCGAGAATCCCGAGGGCGAGACCAAGTATGTCACCGCCGCTTTCCCCTCCGCCTGCGGAAAGACCAACCTGGCCATGCTCATCCCGCCCAAGAAGTATGCCGATATGGGCTACAAGGCTTGGTGCGTCGGCGATGATATCGCCTGGCTGCGTATCGGCCCCGATGGCCGCCTTTGGGCTGTCAATCCCGAGTACGGCTTCTTTGGCGTAGCACCCGGCACCAATGCCAAGAGCAATCCCAATGCCCTGGCCACCACCCGCAAGAATACCATCTTCACCAATGTGGTGCAGAACCTGGATGATAACACTGTCTGGTGGGAGAAGCTGGATAAGAATCCTCCCAAGCACGCGCTCAATTGGAAGGGCGAGCCTTGGGACGGCAGCGACGGCACCCCCGGCGCCCATCCCAATAGCCGCTTCACCGCGCCCAGCCACAATTGCCCCTGCCTCTCTCCCGAGTATGAGAATCCCAATGGCGTTCCGATCTCCGCCATCATCTTCGGCGGCCGCCGCGCCAAGACCGCTCCGCTGGTCTACCAGTCCCGCGATTGGGCCCACGGCGTCTTTGTAGGCTCTGTTCTGGCCAGCGAGACCACCGCTGCCGCTACCGGTGCTGTCGGTGTAGTCCGCCGTGACCCCATGGCCATGCGTCCCTTCATCGGCTACCATGTCGGCGATTACTTCGGCCACTGGCTGGAGATGGGCGAAAAGCTGGGCGATAAGGCCCCAAAGATCTTCCATGTCAACTGGTTCCGCACCGATGATGAAGGCAACTTCCTGTGGCCCGGCTTCGGTGATAATATGCGTGTTCTGCTGTGGATCCTGGCCCGCTGCGAAGGCAAGGTCAGCGCCCGCGAGACCGAAATCGGCTATCTGCCCTATGTCAAGGATATCGATATCGAGGGTCTGGAAAACGACGGCAAGGAGTTCACCCACATGATGCTGGATGAGCTGCTCAGCGTCGATAAGGCCCTGTGGCGCGAGGATGCTGAGAACATCGAAGGCTTCTATACCTCCATCGGCGAGCGTCTGCCCGCCAAGCTGTGGGAGGAGCTGGAGACTCTCAAGAAGAACCTCGAATAAGTGTAACATTTGGCCGGCTCCCTCATCGGGTGATGGGGGAGCCTTTTCCCACTATTCTTACCCAAAAGACCGGAGGACGCCATGGAAAGCATCTTTGAGAATACCACCACCCTCACCCGACAGAACCTGACCGAAATGGCCCGGGCCACCGTCCCCCGGTGGAGCCTGCTGGTCGGCATCATCCCGGCGGTTTTGGCGGTCGCCGCCGCCATTTGGGATCTTGCCCGGCGGGGCATCAGTCTGTGGGCCGGGCTTCTGCTGCTGGCGGCCTTTGCTTTGGTTATGACCACCTACGGCGCGCCCGCGCGGGTCGCGCTCAAGATCGCCAAGCGCAATTTTAAGGAATACGGCAGTGAGGTCACCGCCACCCTCTGCTTCTATGAGGATAAGGTCATTGTCCACAACCATCAGGAAGATTCCGAGGGGGACCTTCGCTACGAGCAGATTTTAGCCGTCCGTCAGAGCCCCCGGCTTTATCTGCTGGAGCTCCCCGGCAAAACCGCCCTGCTGCTGGAGAAGACCGCCTTCACCAAGGGCGCCCTGGAGGAATTCCCTGCCTTTATGCGGCGGAAATGCCCCGGCCGGGTCACATTTTGAGGAAAGTTCCCAATAAAAGACTTACATCCGGGAGAAAAGTGTGCTATACTATTTCCCGTAAAAAGTGTGATCTAAAATTCCGCAGCATCTCTTCTAATAGAAATAAGTCCTATGGGCGTAGTCTATTGCAAGTGCAAAAGATTACGCTCTTTATTATTTCTTTTACAGGAGGGCAGTAAAATGCCAAAGACCAAAACACAAAGGATCGTATTCGGGATATTGATGTCATTTTTTATGGCATATGGCATGGAGGTTTACAATATCGCCATCCGCATGGGTTACAATCTGACCGTGGGACAGGGCTTTTCGTCCATCACTTATCCGGTGTTTCTCGAAGCACTGAAGGAAGCAGTGGGGATGAGCGTGATTGTTTTTATCGTCTCCAATTTGGTCGGCAATCGGGCCGGGGCCGCCTTTATGGCAAAATACTGTGCCCCCGAAAAGGATAACCCCTATTTCTGCCGCGTTATGCGCCAGGCCGGCACCATATTGGTCATGTGTCCCCTTATGAGCCTTATCGCGTCCATTCTTTTTCAAGTCATTTTGGGCGGCCAGCCGCTATTCCGACTGCCGGCCATCTGGATTGGGACGGCCATGAAAAACTTCCCGATGGCCTTCTTCTGGAACATGTTCGTCGCCGCGCCCCTCATCCACTGGATATTTGAAAGATGGAACAGCAGAGCCCATTGAACAGTCCCCGGATAATATCAAAAGAAAGCCCCCGCCGCACGGTGAGGGCCTTTTCTATCGTTATATCACTTTTTTCTTCAGCCACCGGCCGCTCAGGTACCGCGGCAGATAAAAGGCAATACGGATGAGCCAGTCCGCCACAATGGCCACCCACACGCCCATAATGCCCCACCCGAAGGAAACAAACAGGTGGCTGCACAGGATGCGTCCCAGCCACATGCCGGTCATCGCGCCAATCAGGCAGAACCGCACATCGCCCGCCGCCCGCAGGCAGGGGGTAATGGTAAAGGCCAGCGGGTACAGCGTCACCACAATGCAGAAGTAGAACCGCAGCAGCCGCAGCGCCACCGCCGTGGTCTCCGGCGTCAGCTTAAACAGCGAGAGAATGGGATTCGCGAAAAGCAGTGTTCCGCCCGCCGTAATAAAGAGGCAGATATAAGCCAGCCCCACCAGCCACTTGGTGTAGTATTTGGCATCCTCAGCTTTGCCGGCCCCCAGGCATTGCCCCACTATGGGGACTGCCGCCAGGTGAATGGCCGAGGTCGGAATCAAGATGATGCTCTGCAGCGTGTTCATCACTGCGTTGGCGGTAATGGCTGCCGTCACCAGCGTGGAGACCAGACTTGCCACCAGCAGCTTACCAATGTTAAAGGCCGCGCTCTCCAGCCCGCTGGGGATGCCGATACGCAAGATCCGTCCGAACATATCCTTTTGAAACCGCAGGTCGCCAAAGGAACGCATCCCCACCCTGCAGTCCGGCCGCAGCAGCTTATAGAGCATAATAACAGCACCCAGAATGCGGGAAGCCAGGGTAGCTAGCCCGGCGCCCAGCACCTCCAGCCCAAAGCCATAGATCAATATGGCGTTGCCGATGAGGTTCAGTGCATTGGCCGCTGTGCTCACCGTCATCGAAAGCTTGGAGTTGCCCACTGCCCTAAATACGCTGGCCCCTACATTATACAGCGCCAAAAAAGGATAGCTTATTATAGAAACGGTAAAGTAGGTACGGGCATAGGCCATCACCTGCGGCTCTATCTGCCCAAACAGCAGCACCAGCAGCTCATCCCGGAACAGCATAAACAGCACCGAGATCATCATCGAAAAGCCCACCAGCAGCAGGGTCAGCTGCCCCACGCTGCGCCGCGCGTTTCCTTCCTCCCCCCGGCCGATGTACTGTGCCAGTACCACACCGCCGCCGGTGGCCAGCGCAGGGAACAGCCACAGGAACACCGCGTTCACCGAATCAATAAGCGATACCCCGGAAACCGCCGCTTCGCTGCAGCTGGCCACCATCACCGTATCCGCCATGCCTATGGTCATGGCCAGCGCCTGCTCTACCATCAGCGGTACCAGCAGCTTCCGCAGGTCCGCCCGGCTAAACATCCTCTCCAACTTACTGTCTCCTTTTCCTCTGCAAAAATCACGAGCCCCTATTGTACCACGCCCACAGCACAATTGCAAATGCAGGTTTCAGCAGGGGGCAGGGAACTTATTAAAAAACCTTGATTTTGCAGCAGATGTAAAGTTGGTTTTTGGCTTTCCGGTGTGATACCGTCTTACGCATAAATGTTGATATGCAAAAATGAATGAAATCTATTTGATAAGGGACGAGCTGGATAGCCCGTCCCTTATCCGCAATGGATCAAAAAGAAATGAGAAAATATTCAGTGCTCGCACCGGCCACAATGATTGCAATAGCCTTTTGTTTTGCAAGTTGGCAAATTCAGCAGCTGACAGTAAAATTCATAGGGCAGCGTAGGAGTAAACCGTTTCTCCTCTGCAGACGGTATGCCGTCGCTTTTTGGCTGGTCTGTTTTATTTTGCTTAACCTCAATCATTTGCCTGCTTTACCACTGGCGGAAGCTGCTAAGAGTATTGCCGCTGTTCTTTTTTGCTTCCTCATGGGCCTTTTTCGCCATATCAGTATAAAGGCCATATTGGTGTTCTTCTACCAGTTGACGGTAGGAAGGTTCCTTTTCCTCAAATTTTTGGTTGCGAGGCAGCGGAACATCCTGTTCCACCAGGATATCCTGTACTTTAGCAATATCCACATTCCGGACACTTACGCCATCTGCTGCTGCCACTGCTGCCGCCACACCGGCGGCCTGTCCCGTCCCTACACACTGGGGAATTAGATTCAGCCAATCAATCGCTACATTATCTGCTGAGAGGTGCCGACCCGGACATAACAGGTTTTCCACTCTTTTCGGCAGAATGCTGCGGTAAGGGATCTCGACCGGTCCGCAGTCATTCAGCTGGCAGATGGTTGAATGCCACGCAATGACATCCTGATGCTGATAAGCAAAAGCAAAATCATTGGCAGTCATCACATATTCACCAACCAGTCGGCGGCTGCAGCGGGTCCCCAGCTGAGGAGCAATATCATAAAGATAAGCATTGGCGAACGCACCCGGAACAGCCTGGCGCAAGTATTCCAGTGTTTCCCGCATCGTCAGGCGGGTATCAATCTCGGTGGTGGTTTGATCCTCGATAATGGTGCAATCCTTGCCGGCATGCCAGTTGTTCATCCAACAGATATCATTCTGATTAGATGGCAACGGAACAGTTCGGTCACCGGCAACCTTTTGTAAACCGGTGCGCAGAGCCAGCGCCGCCTCCGGATTGGCAAGCTGCCATTCATAGTAGCGGTTCCAGTCGCAGCCGCCGATGCGCCACACCAATGCCGTCGTGCTGGAACGACATTCGCCGTCTGCCAGCGTAACATAGGGGGCCCCGGCACGGGAATACAGATCACCGTCACCGGTCGCATCGATAACCGTTTTGGCCAGTACGACTTTACGGCCCTCCTTGCTTTCAAAAATCACCCCGCGAACGGCATCACCCTCCATATAGGGCATAACGCCCATGCTGTGATACAGCACACGAATAGCATCACTGTGTTCGGCTAGCATTTTATCCAGCTCTATCTTGAGCTGATTGGGCTCAAAATAGACTGAACGAACCAGGCAAGAAGGCTTGGCGCCACCGTAGCCGCCTCGGCTGACACAATCGTGGATAGCTCCCCAGGATCGCAGCAACGCAGGATCAGTAGAGCCTATTTGGTCCAGCGCAGGAGCAAGGACAGCACCAGGTATGCGAGAAAGTCGGGTGAACCATTCCTCCTGGAGCCCGCGGACAAATGATTTTCCGTACCAGCTAAGGTTTGGCACCATGATGACATAACCGCCGGTCACATCACCTCCCATATAGCCATAGCGCTCCATAAGGATGATATTGGAACAGCCTGCCCTGGCCGCAGCAATGGCCGCGGAATGGCCAGCAGCACCTCCACCAACCACCAAAATGTCGCATTCGTCATAGACCGGTATTTCACGCATCGGTTCCTGAATATGTTTGTTCGTCATTGTTTCCTCCCGGGAAATGGTTTTTGCTTATTCTGCGATGAATTTTCTTTCACCGTCAAAGGTATAGAGATTATTCATAACAACAGAAAAGTGGAAGATGGGACGATCTACCCGATTGACATACAGTGGGCAGTGCGGAACCTCCGGCGGCAGGAATACCATGCTGCTTTTGGTAAGGATATGAGATTCACCATTAATAAAGAATTCTACCTCGCCGCCCAAATCATAGGGGTTTTCCGGATCAGAACCATAGAACCCCAAAATCTCCGGATAAGAGTGATGATGGGGCTTGCCTACCGGACTTTTAGGGTTGGAGAGGATCTGCTCACGGTTGGGCTTGTACCACCAGCAGGTGTTCATCTGGAATGCGCCGGGCATATTATTGCCATCCACCCAGTGGATGCGGCGGCCAAAGCGGGCGTAAGACGCCATAACCTCCGGGGCGGAGTGAGTAGCCGGCAGAATGAGATCCTGCATAATGAGATGGCCGTATTCACCTTCACAATTCATTGCCATATTCGTAATTCCTTCCTTTCTAACATTTCATGATAAAAATACCTATGTCAATCAAAAGATGTACGATGCGATGGTAAACATTCCCCACAGGAGAAGCAGATGCACCACACAGACGACTGCGCCCTTGGTATAGAGGAACTTGGTATCGTTCTTAATGCACTCCTGGCCAAAAAGCAGGGGCGCCGCACCGCAGGCTGCCGGAGTGGCAAAGGCATACATATCCGCCATCATCAAACCGGCCGTAAACATGGTGATGTTGATGCCGCTATCAGCTGCAAAGACGGCCAGGAACGGAACCGCAACGGTAGAAATCATGATACCGATCGCAACATTACTCATTAGATTGGTAAGGATAAGGGCAACAACCATAATAACAAGGAAGAAGACCGGGTAGCTCATGGAGCCAAGTACACCGCCAAATACCTCGCGGATCCAAGTCTGAATACCGGTATCTGCAGAGGAAACCATACTGCCAATGAGAGAAAATGCTGCAATGGAGAAAAGGATCTCCCAGCTGACACCGTTTTTAAGGGCGGTGCGAGGATTGATGGCAGGCTTTCCATCTACCTGGATAGCGCACAGGATACCCAGGCAAACCGCAAACCAGGTGGTTTGGGTAATGCCGCTAAAGAAGGTGTAGAATTCAGTGCTCTTGGGAATGAATACGATGGCTACACCGTACAGGATAGAGATAGCAAAGATGATGCTGACAATGGCCTGATGCTTATTCATGCGAACATCTGCCATGCCTTCCATTTTGCGAATATCAAAATTGCTTAAACGGCTCATATCTACGCGGAATACATATTTGAGGAGTAGGCAATATACTATGGATGCCAAAACGCCAAATACCGCGATTCCCAGCATGTAGGTGACCAGGTTCAGCTCCAGGCCGTACTGAACCAGCATGGCATTCAAACTGCTAAACACGATGAGCGGAATGCCTTTATAGGGAATAAGCGACATACCAATACAGGCTGCTACATAAACACCAAACACATTGTATTTCATCCATTCGCTGTTTTCCTCGTACTGCAGGTTTTTGCGAATCTCATCCAAAATGGAATAATAGAATACAATACCGCCGAGCCCTAAGAACGCGCCAGCAAAAATAGATGCCATAAGCAGCATGAATGTAAATGCCAAGGGCTTGCCCTGAGCCCACTTGCGGCTGATGAGGTAACGGGCAATAACATCACCGGCACCGCATTCCACTAGGCCTTGGCATAGTGCGTACACCAGTATAAGCTGGTAAATGGTAGAGCCCCCCCAGCTTTGGGCAATGATGCTGGAACCGGTGAAAAAGCCGGTGAGCTGCATGGCAAACATGGCGATGGTGCCGGCGAAAACGAACGAAAAGCCGGTGACAGCCAGGTATACTAGGCCAATAAAGATGGAGATAGCCTGTACGCCCAAACGAGTAACAGGACCCCAGGTGGGAACAGCCACACCAACAATAAACAGAAGCAGTACGCCAATAATCAGGTTAATAATTCTTTTTTTGTTTTTTTCCACGGTAGTACCTCCAATTTGCACACAAAGTTTGTGTGTCGCCTGCTGGTAATCCCTTTTGGCCGGCAGGGCATTAGCTTCATTTCTTTTCTGCATCCGCAGTGGCAGTATAACGATACTCAGGATTCATGGAAATGGAAAAATGCAGGACAGGACGATGCAGCTCCAGAATAGAAAGAGGCAGGTGCTTCATCCCGGCAGGCATAAAGATTACCGAGCTCTTGGTAAGGCGGTGCAACTCCCCGTTAATACCAATTTCGATTTCAGCGCCCAGATCGTAGGGATCATTGGGATCGGAACCAAGAAAACCGATCATTTCGTCAAAGTCGTGCTTATGCTCATCGTGCTTAAAAAGGGGGCGACAGTCTGATGCTGCCATGTACCAGGAAATGTTCATTTGGAATGCTCCGGGAACATTTTTAGAATCCATCCAAAGCAAGCGTTTAGCATAGGTTTTGTAAAACTCGTTAAAGCCCTCACTAAATACCGGGGTCTTCAATTCCTGTAAGATGTATTTGCCAAATTCACCATCCGTATTGTATACGATTTCAGCCATGTTAGTACACCCTTTCTGATTATTCGGATCGTTTGAACAGATCGCTTTTGCGGCCGCAGAGCAATTTGTATTTATAATCCTAACTTTATCATAGTCGACAGCCTATCGGATGTAAAGAACGAATCCTTGGAAAACAGTAGCAAAAAAGCTACGGATAAATAAGCTTTTCTTGTTGTTTTTTGTTATATTATATAATAAAATAATATAAAAAGCACAAATAATGTTTCATTCATGCATACGCATATTGCATATTGGTACGATTACACATAATAGGAGGCATTGCCGTATGACATCCAAACAGGTCGAGTATTTTTTGCGGGTCTGCACCTGTAGGAATATCGCTGCCGCAGCGGAGGAGTTGTTTGTTTCTCGGCCGGTCATTTCCAAAGCAATCCTAACGCTGGAGGAAGAGGTTGGTACGCCGTTGTTCCTGCGTTCCAAAGAAGGCGTAGAGCCAACAGAGGCCGGAAAAGTTCTGTATCACACCTTGCAGGAATTTGAATCCGGCTATATCAATGCGTTGGAAAAAATCCGCTGCCTAAACGATGAGAATAGTGGGCAGGATCTCTTCATTTGTGTAACTCCCACCAACGGTATGCAGGTTACCAGGATCCTTTTGAATGGGTTTTGCCGAGATTTCCCCAAGGTGCGGTTGCACGTGACCGAAATCGCTGCCAATCAAACGCTGGATGCGCTGTTGAACCGTAAGGCAGATGCCGTGTTTTCCCCCAGCCGGGAAGAGCTTTCCGGGCGTTTTGAAACCTTAAATATCTTCCAGTCCAGACTGATGGTAGGGGTCAGCAGCGAGCACCAGCTTTCTAATAGAAGAATACTTACTATAGGAGACATTCTGAATCTTCCGTTGGGGACGCTGGCTACTCCCATGCCAATCGAGGATGCGTTTTCCGAGTGCTGCAAAGCTATGGGGAAAATCCCCAATATTGTCATTCGGGCATCGCAAACAGAAATGCTTCGTATTATGACTGAAAACGGCCACATTGCCAGTATTCTGCCGGATGATATCTTACGAAGCTGGCAGGGCATAACAGCTATCCCGCTGGATTTTTTACCATTGAATACCCATCGGCTTATTTGGGATAATACAAAACGGCATAATACCGCATTTAGTGATTTTATTCGATACGCTCAGTCCAAGATAGGTGTTGTCTTTAATGCCGTGAGCGAAACGGCATATTGATCCCGCTTGATTTGATTGCAACTATCATTCTGTCGGTAGCCAACTTGCTGAAAAATATCAAGCTCTATCCGAACCTCTTCCTTGTGGCCCAAAGCCATGCCATTAAGGCGGGCGATAAAGACCGCAAAAAATAAGGAGGCTATTCACCTCCTTATTGGCAGTTGGCCGGCGCTTTCTTCGAAGAATGCCGGCCCTGTTGAATTTATATATCAGTTACCGCTGCAATCAGAACCATGCGGCACAAGTTGAGCTTAGGTATGTGCTCGAAATTAAGCGGCAGAAAATCTTGCCGTTCTATCGTTCTCTCTCTTTAGAAAGTGAACTCGGCGGTTTCACTGGTTATAGTAATGGCCCTGCCCTCAGTGACATGCTTGTTCGGAGCTAATATTAAGGTGCGCCGGCAGCACCCTAAATAATAGGTTCATCCTCCCAGAACAGCTCATCCAGTGTCTTGCCCAACACCCGGCAGATCTGCCGGCACAGGTTGATGGTGGGGTTGTAATCCCCTTTTTCGATGGCCACGATGGTCTGCCGTGAAACGCCGCACAGCTCCGCCAGCGCCTGCTGGGAAAGCCCCATCGCCGCCCGGGCCGCTTTTAACTTCAGGTTCTTCATGGCGTCACTCCTCATCCCGGGCAGCCATGCGCAGCTGGATGGCCAATGCCGCCAGTATGATGAGGCCCATGGCAGCGATGATGAAATTCATGCTGTTCTCCACCGCCAGGCCATCGGCAAAGCCCACCGATTCCATAACGGAAAATCCCGCAGTCAGGTTACCTACCACCACGATGCCGAGCACAAGCAGCATGGCGCGCGGGTTCTGCCGGATGCCGAGGTAGGCGTCGTTGGCAACGGCAACACAGGCAAAGACTGTCACCCCCACGCAGATCACCGCAAAGGGCAGCAGGGCTGTATCCTTTGGCTGCCACTCGGTAAAGATCGGGATGAGGTACACCGCCAGCAGCCCCACCAGTAAGGTATAGAAGCCAGCCTTATAGGCTTTGCCGCGGGCCAGCTGCTGCCGCTCATCAAATTCGGCTTTGCCAAGTTTTTTCCCCGCCAGCTTGCCGACCACCAAGCCGGCGACAGCCATCGCCGCCATAAAGCCCAAAAATACGAAGTCCATATCCGCGCCCCCTTATTTGCGATCCAACAGAGCCTTTATCAGCTGTACTACACCCCAAACGACTACTGTCAGCAGCAGCGGCGCCCATGGGCTTTGCAGAAAAGCATCCATCGCTCCTCGCCTCGCTTTCTGCTTTCAGCATAGCACTGTTCCATTATAATGTCAAGTATATTTTACATTTTATCAAATCTGTATGATACGGTATCACCACAGCTCCAATGAATCTAAATACAAACAAAGGCGGCCGCTCCCATTAGGGGGAACAGCCGTTCTGTTAATACGAATAGATGCCTAGTTTTACAGCTCCTCGCGGGCCAGTTCCTTCATGCTGTCCGCTTCGGTGATCTTCCGGATCACCCGGCAGGGGTTGCCCGCCGCCAGGGTCCCGTCGGGGATATCATGCAGCACCACGCTCCCGGCGCCGATCACCACATCGTTGCCAATGGTCACCCCGCCGATGACCGTCACATTGCACCCGATCCACACATTGTTGCCAATGCGGATGGGCTCGGCGTTTTCGGCAATGGTGGGCAGTCCGTCGTCGCCGCACATCAGCCCCAGCCGCTCGTGCGCGATCAGCGGGTGAGAAGCCGCCATCAGCGAAACATTGGGCGCGATCATGACATTATCTCCAATGTAAACATCCGCGTCATCCAGCACGCAGAAGTTGTAGTTCGCGAAGAAATCCTCCCCGATGTAGGTGTGGATGCCATAGTTGAACTGCACCGGCGTCTGGAAGTAGAACCGCTCCCCGATGCTCCCCAGAATGGACCGCATCAGCCCCGGAATGCGCTCGTCGTACTCATCCAGCGTGTTCACCAGGCGGCAGGTCTCGTGCGCCTTGTGCTTGGTGTCCCGCAGCTCCATCGAGTTGGGCCTAAACAGCAGCCCCGCTTTGATTCTCTCGGTTTCCTTCATGTCGTTTCCTCCTTTGTGGCGTATCTCCGGCGATGTAACCGGTTACATTCTGCTTATAATATACCATGCCGCTCCATTGCTGTCCAGTGTTTTCTGCCGCTTTCGCAAAAAATCTTGACATCCCGCCCGACAATTTGTACTCTTAGGTCGTATCATTATATGAGTAAAAGGAAGTGAAGCCATGCCGCCCGATTTCAAAGCCTTCTATCTACGGCACTGCCGGGCTATCTACCGGGTCTGCTTTGCCTTTCTCAAAAATGCCTCCCCTGTGCAAGGGGAGTTGTTAGCCGTAAGGCTGACTGAGGGATTGACGGAACAAACCATGCCCAGCTTCATCTCGCCTATCGGCGTCGCGGAGTCTTTTGCAAAGGCGTAACCTATACGCCTATCCGGCGGGGCATTGATTTTGCAGGGTGCAAAGCCTGTACGGCTCGCCGCCGGGGCGTTCCTTTTGTGCGTACAAAAGGAACCAAAATACGGTCAAGGGGGACCGAGCTTCCCCCTTGACAAACCCCTTTGACGCTTAGCTGTGCTGGATACGGATTTAGATTTTTTTGGGGCGAAAAATCCAAATCCGTACTGCGCACAGATGCGCTTCAAAGGTAGCCTGCGGCGTATTTGCCCCCTCCGCCTTGCGGTACCCGAAAAGAACTTCGCGCTGCTCGCTTGCTCGTTCTTTTCGACCGCTGCGGGTGCTCCGCCTCGCTGCATCCGCCACTGGCGGCGCTCGGCTCCGCACCCCCTACCCCTCCCCCGCTGCGGGGGAGGGGCCGCCTATCCCAATTACTGCTTGTTCAGCTTATAGTCTTGGCAGCGTGACTTTCTGCTATTGGTTTGCAGTAGTCCCAAATAAAATACGCCGCAGGCACCTTGAGAGCGTATCTGCGGCGCTGTACGGACGATGCCAAGCATCGTTCGTATCCAGCCGCAGTTTAGCGGTAAGGGGGTCTTGGGGCACAGCCCCAAGCATGTTTTGGTATGGGGCCCCCGGCGGGATGCAAGGCCCGCCGGGGAAAGGAGGAGCGGCGGAGCGTTGGAGGGTTACCCCAAGCGTAAGCGGGGTGACCCGACATGGAGCGCAGCCCGCGACGACGCGCACATACAAAAGTAGGGCCCCGGCGGCGAGTCGTACCGGCTTTGCGCCCCGCCGAAGGCAACCACCAATTTGGCTTAAAAACTCTTTTTCCCACTTTTCTTCATAGAAAAGCAAGCCCCGCCGCCAGGCGAATATGATATAAAAAGAGCCGCCCCCATCGGGCGGCTCTTTGCGGTTAAGCAGTCATTATTATAGCCCCAGCCAATCCTCCACCGAGGCCTTGATCTCGCCGTAGGCCTTTTCAGCGGTGGGCCGGTCGGCCGCCCGCAGGGAGTAGTAGAACTTGAGCTTGGGCTCAGTGCCGCTGGGCCGGGCCACCAGGCTGCCCTCTTTCCCCAGCCGGAATTCCATTACATTGGCGGCGGGAAGCCCCGTGGGGGTCTCACCCTCGCCGTCCTCATACCGCAGTCCGGTCTCATAATCGGTGTGACCGGTAACGGCGCGGCTGCCGATGACAAAGGGCAGCTCGGTGCGCAGCTTCTGCATCAGCACCGCCATCTTTTTCATACCATCGCTGCCGGGGAAGGTGTAGCTATCCACCTTGTTAAAATAGTAGCCGTACTGCGCATACAGGTCGTCCAGTGCCTCACCGAGATTCTTGCCCAGCCCCTTGTACCATGCCGCCATTTCACAGATGAGCATAGAAGCCACCACGGCGTCCTTATCCCGCACATAGCCGCCGGAAAGATAGCCATAGCTTTCCTCGAAGCCGAACAGGAAGCGCTCGGGGTGCCCTTCGGCCTCCAGATGGGCGATTTGCTCGCCGATGTACTTAAAGCCGGTGAGCACCTGCCGCATTTCCACGCCGTAGTGGGCGGCAACGGCGTCACTCATGGTGGTGGAAACAATGCTGCGCACCGCCACGGGGTTTTCCGGCATTTTGTGCAGCTCCAGCCGGGTCCGGCAGATGTAATCCAGCAGCAGCACGCCCATTTCGTTGCCGGAGATCAGCCGGGGCGTGCCGTTCTGCAGCACAGCGGTGCCCACCCGGTCGCTGTCGGGATCGGTCGCCAGCAGCAGGTCGGCCCCCAGCTTCTCGCACAGGTTCAGCCCCAGCTGCATCGCCTCCAGTATTTCAGGGTTGGGGTAGGGGCAGGTAGGAAAGTCCCCGTTGGGCTGCTCCTGCTCCGGCACCACGGTGATATCGGTGTGACCCATGCGCTTCAGGACGGTCATCACCGGCACCAGACCGGAGCCGTTGAGGGGAGTATAGACCAGCCGCAGCCCGGCAGTCTTGCCCAGCTCCGGACGCAGCGCCTGCGCCATTACTGCGGCATAGTAGCGCTCAATGAGGGCATTGTCAATGTATTCGATGGTGCCGGCGGCAAGCGCTTCCTCAAAATCCACCAGCTTTACGTCATCAAAAATATCGGTCTTTTCGATCTCGGCGGAAACGGCGGCTGCCACCTCGCCGGAGATCTGCGCGCCATCGGCGGCGTAAGCCTTATAGCCGTTGTAGCGGGCGGGGTTGTGGCTGGCGGTCACCATCACACCACCCGTACAGTGCCGGTCCAGCACCGCAAAGGAAAGCGCCGGGGTGGGCATCAGGTGGGGATACAGATAAACCTTAATGCCGTTGGCGGCCAGTACCCGTGCCGTTTCCCGCGCAAAAACATCACTCCGGTGGCGGCTGTCGTAGGAAATGGCAGCGCTCGGTTTTTCATCCTGCGTCAGCAGGTAGGCGGCAAAGCCCTGAGTGGCCTGCCGCACGGTGTAGATGTTCATACGGTTGGTGCCGGCGCCCAACTCGCCCCGCAGCCCGCCGGTGCCAAATTCCAACGACCGGTAAAAGCGCTCATGCACCTCTTTCTCCTTGTTGCGGATGGAAAGCAGCTCGGCGGAAAGCTCAGGGTCGGTCACTTCCTCCAGCCAGCGGCGCAGCTCGGCCTGTTCTTTACTCATATTTCAGCACTCCTTTCGGGGGATATTGTCCAACTCCATAATAGTCAAAAAGGGCCGGGCTGTCAATCGGGAAAAGCGGCGAGTTCGGCTGCCGCCGGGGCCCCTCCTCGGCGGGGACTAATTTGTAGTCGCCTGTCGGCGTCGCGGAGCCTTTTGCAAAGGCCTAAATTGTACGCCTACCCGGCGGGGGCCTACTTTTCTGTGAAGAAAAGTAGGCAAAAGTCACTCGGGGAGGACCCCGAGACCCCCGACGCGTCGGTACGCCCCGACCGGAAAGGCTACACCTTCCCGGATCTGGGGCTAGACGACGCTTATAAGGTGCCTGCGGCGCATTTTAATTCGGTTTCTGCAAACCGATCGTAGAAAGTCATGCTGCCGAGCCTATGGGTTGAACAAGCAGCTATTTACCCAGACGGCCCCTCCCCCGCTACGGGGGAGGGGGACGGGGAGAGGGCAGATGCGCCCGCGGCTACCTTGGGAGCGTATCTGTGCGCAGTACGGACGATGCTTCAGCATCGTTCGTATCCAGCACTGCAAGCGACAGAAAGGGGTTCGTCAAGGGGGAATCTGTCCCCCTTGACCCGCTTTTGCCTCCTTTTGGCGGTGCAAAAGGAGGCCCCCGCCGGGCAGGCGTACCAGCCGTCACCCTCCGGTGACTCCGCCCCGCCGCCAGGCGCTTACAAACCCACTCCAAATTCACACAATAAATCCCAGCCTCACTTCCCCAGCAAAATCCATCATTTATGCAAAATCAACCCAACATTTCCCCATTTTGTAAATCTTCCGTAAATAAAAGTGAAATATTAACCTCTCAACTGCAAAAAAGGCTCGATTTTGCCGTATTAGTGAAAGGACTTTTTCTCACCGGCAAAAAAATTCTTTCCCTTCTGCATCTCTCACAGAACTAAAACTGAGAGCCTTTTTGCCCCACCGGTCAAACAGGGGCGCCGGCCTAAAATTTATTCAGCAGACCTCATCGGGCAATTTGGGGGTCTGCCCCAGCGGGAACCCGCCTCCCACCAGCACCTTGAAAACTGAATAAGACCCCGCCAAAGGCCCCCGCATAAAAGAGGGCCCGGCCGAATATAGTTCCATTGAAACGATGGGACGGCACCCCCTGCCGCCCAACTGCGGAGAGGAGAATGAAAATGGAGCTTGAACTGCGCCGGCAAACCGTCCCGAGCTTTGAAACCATCCTGGAGGAAACCGTGGAGCAGCCGGTGGAATGTGATGCCCTGCTGCCGGATTACTGCCCCGATATCCGCCGGATCCTCAAGTGTACCCTCACCCCGGTTCCGGTGGGCAAAACCATTACCGCCGGCCGGCTGGAGGTGGAGGGTCTGGCCACCCTCAATATCCTGTATATTTCCGCCGGGGGAGAACCCGCCCGCGGCGAGTACAAGGTCCCCTTCACCCGGATGCTGGAGCTACACGGCGAAGCCGAGGACCCCATCATCACCGTGGGGATGCTGCCGGGACCGGTCAGCTGCCGGGCGGTCAACCAGCGCCGGCTGGAGATCCGCGGCTCAGTGGTCGTTTCGGCTTCGGTCATCAGCTGCCATGGGCAGCAGATCTTGGCCGGCAGCGAGGAAAAAACCATCCAGCTGCGCATGGCCCAGCAAAAGGGCATCCGCCTCAGCGGCGCCTTTGACCGGGAACAGCGCCTGGCCAAAACCACCACGCTGGAGGGCAGCGCCGCCCCCTTGACCAGGGTCCTGCGGTGCGATGCTGCGGTAAGCCGCCGGGAGGAAAAATGGCTGGATGGCCGGCTGCTCATCACCGGGGAGGTGCTGGCCGCCGCCCACTGCGCTGACCAGAACGGCGGCTGGCAGACCGCCGAATGCACCCTCCCCTTTGAACTGACGATCGACTGCCCCGAGGGCGCCGATGCCGAGTTTGATATCCGGTGCAGGGCCCTGGCCCCCACCGCCGAGCCCATGCAGGATGCCGATGGGGAATACCGGGCCCTGGAATGGGGCGTGACCATCAGTGTCGAGGGAAAAATTTACCGCGCGTATGCGCTGGACTGCTGCACCGATGGCTACTCCACCCGGTACCAGTCCGCCTGCAAGGGCAGGACCCTGCAAACGGTGGAGCTGGTGAACCTGTGCCGGGAGAGCGAGACCCGCCGGGAAACGCTGCCCCTGCCGGAAGCCACCGGCGAAGTGGTGGCCCTTTGGGCCAGGGTGGAGGGCTGCACCGCCGCCCCCGAAGGGGACGGCCTGCTGGCGGAGGGCCGCCTGGGCCTGACCCTGCTGACCAAAATGGGGGATGGGGAGTATTACAGCTTTGATAGGACGATGGAGCTGCAGCGGCAGCTCCCCGGCGGAGAGGACTGCCGCTGGGAGGCTGGGCTGGAATGCCGCGGCTGCCGCTGGGAGCAGACTGGGAACGAGCTTTCCCTGACCTGTGAGCTGGTGTGGCAGGGGGCCATCTGCCGCACCCGGCGGCTGGCCGTCCTGGAGGACATTACGGTGGACGAAGCGGCCCCCAAGGAAAACCGGATGCCGAGAGGGCTTTATATCTACATGGCGGAAGAGGGCGAAAGCCTGTGGGAGGTGGCCCGCCGCTACAATACCAGCGAGGCGAGGATCCGGGAGGACAACGGCGAAATGGGCGAATGCTGCCCGGCCGGTCCGCTGCTGATCCCGGTGTAAGCGGGGAGCCCCGGCCGGGCGGCGGCGCCGGGGCGCGGGAGCGCCCCGGGACCGCCGCGCCCCCCAAAAAAATAAAGGGGGCGCGGTGGCCAGGCCGGCCGGAGGCCGGCCGCGCCGCCGCCCGGCTCCCGGCCCCATGCACCCAACCTAAGATGTAAACGGAGGGAATGAAAATGGCAGCACAAAGCGAGCTGTACCGAGATATAGCAACCAGAACCGGAGGAGATATCTACATCGGGGTGGTGGGGCCGGTGCGCACCGGCAAATCCACCCTCATCAAGCGTTTTATGGAAACGATGGTGCTGCCCCGCATCGAAAGCGAGCCCCGCCGCAGCCGGGCCGCCGATGAGCTGCCGCAATCGGCAGCCGGGCGCACCATTATGACCACCGAACCGAAGTTTATTCCGGAGGAGGCGGTCAGCATCACGCTGGAGGGGAACATCAGCCTGCGGGTGCGGATGATCGACTGTGTGGGGTATATTGTGCCCAGCGCGCTGGGCTACATTGAAAACCAGCGGCCCCGCATGGTGATGACCCCCTGGTACGATAAGGAGGTCCCCTTCAACATGGCGGCGGAGGTGGGCACCCGCAAGGTCATCAATGAGCATTCCACCATAGGGCTGGTGGTCACCACCGACGGCAGCATTTCGGAGATCCCCCGGACGGAGTACGAGGAAGCCGAGGCCCGGGTGGTGCGGGAATTGCAGGCCATCAATAAGCCCTTTGTGGTGGTGCTGAACTGCCAAAGCCCCAAAAGCCCGGCGGCAAAGGCCCTGCGGGCCGAGCTGGAGGAACGCTATGGGGTGCCGGTGGCGGCGGTGAACTGCCTGGAGCTGGATGAGGAGGACATCGCGGCCATCCTGGGGAAGGTGCTGGTGCGCTTCCCGCTGAAGGAGGCGGCGCTGGAGATCCCCGCCTGGGTGATGAACCTGGCGGCCGACCACTGGCTGAAGGAGGCCCTGTACCGGCAGATCCGGCAGGTGGCTGGAGAGCTGGGCGCGGTAGGCAGCGCCGGGGCCACCCTGCAAAAGCTGGAGGACTGCGACTATGTGAAGGAGAGCCGGGTGCTTGCCGCCGACCTGGGCAGCGGCACGGTGCGGTGCCGGGTGGAGCTGGGCGACGGGCTGTTCTACCGGATACTGGGCGAGGCGACCGGCCTGGAGATCGCCGATGAGGAGGGCCTGCTGCCCTGCATGGTGGAGCTGGCCGGCATCAAGAAGAAGTACGAGAAGTTTGCCGGGGCGCTGGATGAGGTGGCGGCCACCGGCTACGGTATTGTTATGCCGACGATGGAGGAGCTGCACCTGGAGGAGCCGGAGATCATGAAGCAGGGCGGGCGCTACGGGATCCGGCTGCGGGCCTCCGCGCCGTCCATCCACCTGATGCAGGCGAACATTACCACCGAGGTGGCGCCTATAGTGGGCAGCGAGCGGCAGAGCGAGGAGCTGGTTCATTATCTTTTGCAGGAGTTCGAGGAAAATCCGGCAAAGATTTGGGAGAGCAATATTTTTGGAAAGTCGCTGCACGAGCTGGTGAACGAGGGCCTGCACAACAAGCTGTACCGCATGCCGGCCGATGCCCGCATGAAGCTGCAGGAGACCATCGAGCGGGTCATCAATGAGGGGTGCTCGGGGCTGATCTGCATTATCCTGTAATATGTACCCGCTGCCGGGGGAGAGCCCACCGGCGCGGCGCCGCCCGGCCCCCCATGGGGGCCGGGCGAACTGCCGCTCCCCGCAGGGGAGCGGCAGGGGCCGGCGGCGCAGCCGCCGGCCGCGCCGCCGCGCCGGGTCCCGGG
>OLYN01000161.1_pt1 | contig 41755 bp, 33 predicted proteins | sample 1674231 | NCBI WGS metagenome assembly OLYN01 (sample SAMEA103958153, study PRJEB25191) | human gut metagenome
AGCAAGTCTCCCCTCGCTCTCATACCTGGCTACCTTATCTCACCCCTAACGGGGTAACCCATTATAAAGACACATAATCAGGGGGGATTATGATGCTGCAAGCACAATTATACTATAAATTCCGCTTGTAATGAAGCCTGAGATGGCGCTAACGATTGACCATGTTTTCGCTTTGTTCGAGGCTTCGACGGCTCCTATGTAGTTGCCACACATGTACAAATCTTGCACTTTGCTTGCGTAGATAATGGCTACAATTCCTAAAGGAAGACAACAACAAACGGTAGAGAGAACTGCCCACACCATGTGTGAATCGGGACATGGTTGCATGGGGCTGCCTTGATAGGGTTGTTGCGCATTGTTTGTATAGGGTGGGGGAGGTGGAGTTGTGTTAGAACTTCGTGTACAAATAAAATCCTGAAGTTCGCGGATGTTTCCGGCACGTGTCCAATTATCCATGCCACTACACCAAACCAAGGTTTCGGCTGTTACATCGTAAGCATAGAATTGCTGTGGAGAAATGGGTCCCTGTTGTTGGTTGTTTTTGTCTAAGTAAAAATATTCGTTCATTGTTCAATTTTTTCTTTTAAATTGTTTGCATCAGATGCCTAAAATATTACGCACAATGCCCCATGTTATAAATAGCACCAAATAGAGCAGCCCCGCCTTTTGACTTTCGAAAATCCTTCGGCATTGCATTTGCCATTTTCCCCACATTGCCCATTCTGTGAGGGCAAGGCATAGGAGGTAGGGGAGGGAGTAGATTAGGAAGAGGTTGTAGTTAATGGCTTCTGCCCAATGTCCATGTAATGCTGCATGCAAGGCTCGTTGGAAACCACATCCTGGGCAGTCCCATCCGGTGAGGCATTTTGTGGGACACTTGGGCACCCATGTGTAGTCGGTGGGGTTAAAAAAATAAAGTGCCATGCCTATAGTGAGTGCCACCAACAGAGTGAGGATTCGCGTGTGTTGGCGTGCGAATTTAAAAACACTTGTTATGTTTTTAGAAATGCGCTCCGCCTTGTTCGTTGCCACAGGGGGTGGAGGGCACGTTCGGTTCGGGGTTTTCTGCATTCTTTTCGGTGGGGTTGTTTACGTCGGTTTGCGAGGAGTCGTTTCCTGTAAGTTTGTTGAGCAATGCTTGCACGTCGTGTTGCACTTGTTGGTATTGCGGACAGTCGGTATAGACGGTGTGTTTGCGCATCATCTCCTCGATGCTACCTGTGGCATTTTGGTAAGCCGAAAGTTCGTTTTGCATTTGCACATTGTGTTCAGCCAAGCGCTTAATTTCGCGTTCACGTTCGCGACGTAGTTGTTCGCATACCTCAGTGAGAAGTGGAAATACGATGCCATCGAAGAGGTCGTGACCGCGCATATAAAGATAGGTTGTTTCGGGGGTAAGCCCTAATTGCAACAATTCCTCGCGCAGAGGTTTGTAAGTTTGGCGCCCTTGCGGATATTGTTTTTGCAGTCGATTGATTTTAGAGTTCACCACATGGCGCAGTCGTTCAAGCGTTTGTTCGGGATGATAAAAATTGATGTTTTGCAGTTGCACGATGTGGAAGAAATCGAGCATGGAGAATTGTTTGTATGTGCCATAGCGGTAGCACCACACATTCCACACAAACAAGGGCCAGATAATGGTGGAATAGTTACGCAGAAATTCCTCAAAATTAAATATGTGGCGGTCGTTGAGTGTAGCCATTACACACACCGTTTGCAATGCAGGGGCATAGCATTGAAAGTTTTCGATGGCATAGACGTATGTGTGGAATACGTAAGGATTGTTGCACACCTCAGCCGAAGCAAATGTAGCGCCTTGCATCAAGTAGTCGTAGTCAGCATCTACACAAGCAATCATGCACTTGCCCAGTCGTGCTCCGAGATCATTGGCAAGTGCTATTTTTTTGCCTTTGCAGAGCGAGGTGCGCGAGGGCAACATAACCTCAAAATAATATTTGTCTGTTTCGAGCGGTCGCAACAAATTGCTCCAAAAAAATACATCGTCGTAACTCTCGACGTATGCCACAATGCGCTGACGAGCGTTACGTCCGCCCAAACGGTTCATTGCACTGATATACGAGGAGTTGATATACGACGTTAATGGTCCATGCTTTTTGCCTCCATCTTCGGTCTTGGGTTGTGGACGTGATGGAGAACGGTCGTCGCGTGTGGTAGTTTTATGGTGACGATTCGCCTTTTTATATAGCCGCTCTTGCTTGAGCTTTTTATATTCTTTGTTTCGCATGGTGAAATCTTTTTTAAAGGGGTGCAACCTATCTTTACACCGTGATATCCCCGACTTCGGTTACCGCGTCTTCCCACCCATCCATGATGAGAGCGGGCGAGTGTGTGGTAAGCATGATTTGTGCGTTAGGGTTCAGTTCGCGCACCAACGAAATAAGGCGTTTTTGCCATTCAAAGTGTAGGCTTGCTTCGGGCTCATCCATAAATAGCACATAGTGCTCTTGGTCTTCGGTGAGTGCGGTAAGCAAGATAAGCAGAATTTGTTTTTCGCCACTCGAGAGTAAGTAGGGCGGTAGTTTTTCGTTATACTGAATGAACTGTAACTCATTGCTTTGTCGGTCAATGCGTTTCCCAGTTTCGGCAAACAGTTCGTCGACCATATCTTGGAAGCGTGTTTTAAGGTTTGCCGCCTCGGTTGCTTTTTCGCGTGCTTCGGGGTCACCACTTGTGAGCAGGGCAATCATGCGGTTGCCCACATTTACTTGGTAGTCAAGATATCGACGTTGAATGAGATAAAGTTGCCAATCGAGTTCTGTGACAATGCGTGCATCGGTAATAGAACCCGAGTTTTCAAAGTTCACCATTTGACGGTCGAAACTTCGAATCACGTCATAATGAATGCCTGTAGCATCGCTGGGCTCAAAGTCAATCTTTACGCCCAAGCGTCGTGTGCCTTGTAGGTCGCCCGTGGTGGGCACGGTGCGAAGGTGTTGCACCAATCGGTTCAAGATGGTGCTTTTACCTGCACCATTATGTCCGCTCAGTACATTCACATCGGGGCGTAGTTGCCACACAATGTGCTTGTGTCCGCTCCAAAGACTCGATATTTCTATACGATTGATGTAATCGGCAAATTTAATCATGGCAGATTCTTTTTAATTGTTTCCCACAAAAGTAGCGAGTATTTGGCAATCGTGCAAGTTTTTTGAAAGTAAAAATGAAGTATGAAGTATTACAAAGTATTGAGGTGGTCCCAATTCCGACGGTATATTTTCCATATCGTTCTTCGTTCGTTCTCCGTTCGGTTCTCGATTGGTTCTCGTTCGGTTCTCGATCGGTTCTCGTTCGGTTCTCGTTCGATTCTCGTTCGATTCTCGTTCGTTTCTCGTTCATCCTTCGTTCATTCTCCGTTCATTCTTCGTTCGGGAATCGAAGATCGATCGAAGATTGATCGAAGAATGAACGGAGAATCATCGGAGGCAAGACGGAGATGTGTCGAAACTCTAGTGAGAAACCAAGAGAAAGACGATTCGAACAAAAACTTTATTTTTAATCACTTAAATTCAACTTATTATGGCGATTTTTTCGAATTTTGAATACGCTACTCTAACGGGGTGAAGCTGGCGCAAGAAAGATAGATTAATTCCTATTCAATTAGTTAAAAATAGAAATTTCTCAGTGAGCCGAAACGTGCAGAACATTTAATGAATTTTGCGCGATGTCCTAAAAACATGCGGGGCGTTCGTCGATTAAAACAGGCCATTTGTCTATTTTTAGTATCAAAATAGGGGCGTAGATTAAACCTTCGTGGTAATTTTGCATCTGATTTTATGTATGCCACCCAAAGAAACGCGTAATTTGGGATGGAGCAGACAGCAATTAAACAAGAAACTAACACAATAACAACCCGATAAATGAAAAGAAAATTTTGGCTCTTCATCCTATCGTTTGTCATGAGCCTTGGGGCTATGGCGCAGCAATGGGTGTTGACAGGAACTGCCGTAGATGGCAAGACCAAAAATCCAGTAGACTTTGCTTCGGCTGTGTTAATGCGCACAGATAGCACTGCTGTGATGGCAGCTACTACCGATGAAAATGGCGCATTTAAATTGGTGGGCAAAGAAGCAGGTAACTACATTGTAAAAATTTCGTATGTAGGCTTTAAACCTTTTACGCGCAATGTGAAGCTGACCACCGAACAAGATAGCATCGGCTTGGGCACATTGGCTATGCAGAGTAACGACCGTGTGTTGGGATCGGCTACGGTTACTGCCACTGCCTCGCGTGTGGAACAAAAGGGTGATACCACCATGTTCTCGGCTTCGGCATATCGTGTGCCCACGGGCTCTACACTCGAGGCTTTGGTAAAACAGTTGCCTGGTGTGGAAGTTGACGACAATGGGGGCATTAAATGGAATGGTAAAACCGTGCAAGAGTTCTTGATTAACGGTAAGGACTTTTTTAAGGGCGACACCAAAACTGCCATGAAGAATTTGCCCACGGAGTTGGTGAGCAAAATTAAGGCTTACGATAAGAAAAGCGACTATACAGAGCAAACAGGTATTGACGATGGCGAAGAAACCACCGTGCTCGACATTGCGACAAAACGCGAATTGAACGAATCGTGGGTGTCGAACCTCGACTTAGGTTATGGTAGTCACGATCGCTATTCTACACGTTTCTTTGGTTCACGTTTTACAGACAAGACACGTGTCACGACATTTGGTTCGTTAAACAATACTGCAGACCGGGGCTTTGGCGGTCCGCACGGTTTTAGTGGCGGTAGCAACGGACTTACGGCTTCGAAGACAGTCGGTTTGGACTTCTCGTGGGAAAATGGCAAGAAAAAACGCGAGGCAGGACGTTTGCAACTCGGTGGTTTTGCTCTTTACTCACATACGAGCAGCGATGCTGTAAGTACTTCGAACTCAGAAACCTTTTTAAACGCAGGCAAAGGTTCGTCTTTTGCCAATAGTTTTAGTTTTAATGGTTCGCATCGTACGAGCGTGATGTCACGTTTTAAATTGGAATGGAGCCCCGACTCAATGACCAATATCAATTTTCAGCCACGCTATAATTATGTAGAGTCGCGTAATAGTGGCACCTCAAGTTCGGCAACCTTTAACCAAAATCCTTATGAGTTAGAGGGCATGGTAAGTCCGCTCGATAGCATCTTTGCACAGGTAGCTGCAGAGCGTTACAACACCGCACTTTATGGCATGATGGTGAATACGAACCAACGCATGTCGAAGGGCGATAGCAAATCGCATGCTATTAGTGCCAATTTGAACATTGTGCGTCGTCTTTCATCGAATGGTAGAAATGTGTCGTTGCGTGCAAGCGGTGGTTACACCAAGAGCGAAAACAACTCTTATGCCATTTCAGACATTCGCTATAACACCGTGACGAACCCTACGAACACGGGTAGCAACTTGAATCAATATAGCACCACACCGGGCAAAAACTATAATGCTTCTGTGCGTTTGGGCTATGTAGAACCCTTGGGGAACAATTGGTTTGGCGAGGTGCGCTATGAGTATAGCTACAAATATAACAAGAGTGACCGTTCGCGCTATAACTTAAACGAGTTGTTGCAGCAAGATGTTGACTTGGTTGGACCCTATAACCAAAAGTTTGGCAGTCTTACGGATTATCCTGAATTAGGTTCGTTGCCTTTGGCATACGGCAATTTGAGTGTAAACGACATTCTTAATTTGGTGCGCGATGCCAATAACTCGCAATATGCCACTTATAAATATTCAAACCACTCGGCTACACTCGGTGTGCGCTATAACACATCAGCCATTCGCTTTAACGCAGGTGTAGACTTTGACCCCGAACATACCACAATGGCATATAACCGTCCGAGTCAGCTCGACACAGTGGTTACACGCAGTGTGTTTAATGTTTCGCCACAGGTACGTTTCCGTTACAGATTCTCAAAAACAAACAGTTTGGATATTAACTACCGCGGTTCGTCATCACAACCTTCGATGACCGACCTCTTGGCTGTGGTAGATGATTCAAACCCCTTGAACATATCAATGGGTAACCCGGGTTTAAAACCTTCGTGGAACAACAACTTCCGTATTAACTATAATGGCTACAATGCTACGCGTCAGCAAGGCATTATGGCAGGTGTGGATGGTTCGTTTACGCGCAACTCTATTTCGAATCGTATGGTTTATGACGAAACAACGGGTGTGCGCTACATGCGTCCTGAAAATATCAATGGCAACTGGAATGGTCGAGGCATGTTGATGTTCAATTCGGCTATGGGCAAAGAAAAATTGTTCAACATTACCACCCACACCTCTTTGAGCTATGACAATGCAGTGAGCTATGTGAGTAGCCGTTCGTCGAATGCGACAACTTTTGCTATGCCTTATGGCAACTTGATGCCTTTGGCAAATGCTACGGCAGAGGAAGAACATAACTATGCTTATTATAATAATATATTCAACTCGGCAGCTTCAGCCTCAGAGAAGAACACCACACGTACGCTTGGTGTGAGCGAAAACTTGAACTTGTCATTCCGTAAGTCGTGGTTTGATGTGGGTTTGATTGGTAAACTTAACTACCAACATGCACGTGCCACAGTGCAGGATAACGCAAATATGGATACATGGAGCTTTGCGTATGGTGCAAATGCGAACTTCATCTTTGACTTTGGATTGAGCATTTCTACAGATATCAGCATGAGCTCACGTCGTGGTTATGTGGCTTCGTCAATGAATACAAACGAGTTGTTGTGGAATGCACAAATTGCGCAGTCGTTCTTGAAGAATAAGGCAGCAACAGTGAGTTTGCAGTTCTACGACATTTTGCAAAAGCAGAGTAACATTAGTCGTGTGCTCACAGCTACACAACGCACAGACTCTTGGAATAATGCCATCAACTCTTACTTCATGGTTCACTTTATTTATAAGTTGAACATCTTCCCTGGTGGGGGTAGCAGTAAGAAGAATGATAAGGATGACGATCGTCCTGGTCCTCCTGATATGCGTGGTCCTGGGGGTATGCCTATGCGTCCTGGTGGTGGAAGCCGACCGGGTGGTATGCCTGGTTTCCGCGTCATGTAAGATTAAAATTAAAAAAGTTATGAGGTTGTAAAGTTACCATTGATAGTAACGATACAACCTCATAACTTTTTTAGTGCTAAAACTGAATTTTAGTGCTATTGTACGGTGAAATAAATTGTGTCGCCATAACTTGTGCCAATGCCATTTCGTGCGTATGCCACGGCATAATAGGTGCCTTTGCCCAAAGAGTCGGTGTGGGCAGTAAAGGTAGTAGTTGCAGAGTCGGCTACGGCTTTCGCGTTTAATGTGTCGTTTCCATAATTAAAGCCACACTCGCGCAACGAACTGTTGGGAGATGCGCTGACATGCCCTGTAAGCCATACCGAATCGCCTTGTTGGGTGGCTACGCCAGTGTGTACGGTCGGGGCAAAAGGTTGCTCGCCACTGCGATCTTCGCCACAGGCTGTGAGCAACTGCGCAGAAAGGGTGATAGATGCAATAATGTAAAAAAGATGTTTCATGAGTCGTAGTGGATTGTCAATCGTAAAACATGTTGTGTGGTGTTGTCGATGCGTGGCGTATTGTCGGCACGTTCGCCAACTAACCATACAATTCCCGCTTCATCGGCGACTACAAGAGAAAGGGCTTTTTCAATGCGCGAAAAATGGCGATTGGTCATGTAGTCGCTTAAAAGTTGGCTGCCTTTCATGCCAAAAGGACTGAAGCGTTCGCCTTGAAGGGGTACCCTTATTTGTAATGCACCTTGTAGTTTGTCGGCATCGAAAAGCACGGTTTGTGGGGGACATTTCAGCGTTTTTAGGGCATCAATTTGCACTAATTCTGCCACAAGATGTGCATGGGGTAGAAGGGTGGTGGTGCTTTTATTCACTGCTTGAGGCAATGTGATGTATTGTGCTTGCAAGGGTTGAGGCTTGGGGCCAAAAATAAGATGCTGTTCGCTACGTGTAACAATAGCGTGGGCATTTTCTATAATCCCGCCTACACGCATTTGCAAAGCATCTTGTATTTGTGCATCCATAAAAGCCAAGGGCGTCAATAACTCGCGTAATACGGCGTGTGGGTGCGAAAGCGCATGGAGTTTGTCCCAACTTAAAAATGTATAAGCGCTTAGGGCTTTTGTACCCTTTTGCATTTCACATTTTTGGCAAAGGTGCGCAATGGCTTCGGCATACACGCTTTGTGTTTCAGTAAGGTGGTGAGTCATTTGGTTAATGGCTTGTACAACCTTAGGGTTGAGGCGTTGCAATAGTGGAAGTACTTCGTGACGAATGCTATTGCGGCGGTATTGCACATCGGCATTGGTGCTATCGGTGACGTAATTCTGTTGGTGCGCGTCGAGGTATTGCAGAATGTCGGCTTTGGTCCACGACAATAAGGGACGGTAGATGGCAAAGCCTTGTTTGTGGCTAAGCTGTTGCATGCCGGTGAGTCCTTGTAGTCCTGTGCCACGCACAAGGTTGAGTAAAATGGTTTCGGCATTGTCCTCTTGATGATGTCCCACGGCAATGGCTTGGCAACCTGTTTGTGCTAACAATGTTTTGAACCAAGTGTAGCGTAGTCGTCGAGCAGCCATTTCGATGCTTTCGCCTGTGCTTTCAGCCTCTTGTGTGGTGTTGAAATGTGTGACAAAAAGCTTAATATTGAGTCGCTCACACAGCAAACGTACAAAGTGCTCGTCGCGGTTACTTTCTTCGCCACGTAAGTGAAAATTACAGTGTGCCGCAGCAGCAACCTCGCCTTGGTTGTGTAGCCAAAGCAAAAGACACACGGAGTCGGCTCCGCCAGAAAGGGCTACAATATATTTTGCCATAATGATGTGTGGAGTTTGTGGTTCGTACTTTGGCTTCTTGTTGGGGATGGTAGACTAAAATGTGAGATGAACGATGGGAGACAATGCGTGGGGCATTAATATGCGACTTCCACATTGAAACCTGCATCACGCACTTTTTGGGCAATACGGTCTAATTCTTCGTGAGTAGCTTTGCGCAAGTCAGGGTCGGGTGTTTCGCGATCGATAGTGTAGACCATTACTTGTTGTGGTCGAATGCTTTTAACGGCTTCGAGCCATGGATTGACATAGAGGTCGGTAGTGTTGTCCACACTCTTGCCTTGGCTTGTGCCCTTCATAAAGAGCGACTGAATGATGACGTGTCCGTTGAACGAGCGAAGGGCTTCGATGATTTGTGCCACATCGTAATGTCCCGTGGGGCGGTCTACACGCTGAATGTAGTTGGCATCTACCGTGTCGAGTTTAAGAATGTTGTTGTCAACCTTCATTAAAGCAGCATGCACCTCAGGTCGAATGGCAAAGGTGGAGTTGCTGAGTACACTCACTTTGGCTTGTGGAAAATATTGATTACGCAGTGCTAGGGTGTCGTCTATAATACCCGCAAAATCAGGGTGTGCAGTGGGTTCACCATTCCCTGCAAATGTAAGTACATCGGGTTTAGGTCCATTCGCTGCCATGTCTTTTAATTGTGCTTCGAGCGCTTGTGCCACTTCTTTACGTGTGGGGCGGTGCAATGTGGGACGATGGTCGCTATTGTAACCACATTCGCAATATACACAGTCGAAGGTACACACTTTGCCGTCGGCAGGCATCAAGTTAATGCCTAACGAAACACCAAGACGGCGACTGTGAATGGGACCGAAGATAGGTGAGGGGTAAACAATGCCCTTGTGACCTTTGTTTTCAGGATAGCCGTTTGACATAATTGTTTACTTGTTTATATAGAAAAAATGTGTGTGACATAAAAAGCAAAAAGAGATTTCCCGAAACATGTGCTTGGGGAAACCTCTTTTTATTTCGGAATCTTGTTTGAAGATACCATAAAGTGCGGTGCACTGTTCGCAAAAAATTATGCGTTAACAGCGGTGCGCTTTTCTTTGATACGAGCCTTCTTGCCTGTGAGGGCACGGAGGTAGTAGAGCTTAGCGCGACGTACCTTACCTACCTTGTTCACCTCGATGCTTTCGATGTTCGGTGATTCAATGGGGAAAATACGTTCTACACCGATAGTACCAGACATCTTGCGCACTGTGAAGCGCTTCTTCTCCTGGTGACCATTGATTTTGATAACAACGCCGCGATACAACTGGATACGCTCCTTGTTACCTTCGACGATTTTGTATGCTACGGTAATAGTGTCACCAGCTTTGAACTTGGGGAACTGCTTGCCTGTAGCAAAAGCTTCTTCAGCAATTTTAATTAAATCTGCCATTTTGTTGATGGGTAATTAAATGTATTGTTGTCCGTCCCGACCCAGCTTAACGGGGAACTCTGCATCCCGACAGAGGCTTGGTGGAAAAGCGGTGCAAATTTACGACTTTTTGCTTGTATGGCAAATCTTTTCGCTATTATTTTATGTTTTCTTATTGATTTTCTGTAGTTTAGTGGCTTTCTCCCACATCCTTTAGTTTTCAGAAGTGTGCTTGCAACTGTCATAAAGTTTTTTATAAAACTTATGTTTACACAATGTGGCTGCTGAACCCAGGATGATGAGTTTGTAGCGAGCACGCGTAATTGCCACGTTCATACGGCGTAAGTCGTTCAAAAAACCGATTTGTCCTTCTTCGTTTGCACGTACCAAACTCACAAGTATCACGTCGCGTTCTTGTCCCTGAAAAGCATCGACGGTGTTTACCGTAATTTGTTTGCGTAAGGGACGTAAGTAGTCATCTTTCTTGATGAGACTACGCAAATATTGCACCTGTGCACGATAGGGCGAAATAATGCCAAAGTCAATGCGTTCTTCTATGAGTCGGTGTCTACCAAATCGTTGTGCATAATTGTGCAAAGCTTGTAGCGTGAGTTGGGCTTCGGCTTTGTTGATGCGACCATAAGAGTTGCCTACAAATTGCTCGTGGTTATCGTCAACGCATTCGGCTGTGTCTATCCACACCAACGAATCGTCAATATCGTCGAGCAATGAGCGATGTTTCACTTCGGGGGCTGCTTGTAATTGTCCTTGATAAAACCAATCGGACGAAAAACGCATTAATGCTTCGTTCATGCGATATTGCACTTGTAGCAAACGTACACATTCGGGTTTGTTTGCTGCAATTTGTTCCATCAGCGTAACGGCTAATCCGCTACGAGCAGCCTCCACACATTTAATGGTGGGTGGCAGTTGTTGGTGGTCACCAGCAAAAATCACACGATCCGCCTTTTGCAGTGGAATCCAGCAAGCGGCTTCAAGGGCTTGGGCGGCTTCGTCTATGAAGAGCGTGTGAAAGTGTTGCCCTGTGAGTAATTGATGGGCAGCCCCTGTAAGCGTGCAAGCTATTACGCGACTTTGGTCGAAAAGATGATGACGAATGCGCATCTCAAGTTCATCAGCCCGTTCGCGTAAACGACTTATTTTTTGATGGAAATTTTCGCTGCGCGATTTACGTGGTTGACTATAAAGTTGACGTATGTTGCGTCGTATTTGCCAAAGGTCGGGATAGTCGGGATGCGACTCAAAGCGATGCTCATAAGTGTGGGCAAGCATCTCTTGTGTCACACGGCTGGGGTTGCCTATGCGCAATACCGAAATGCCACGTTGACTGAGTTGTGCGCACATCCAATCTACTGCAGTGTTGCTTTGTGCACAAACTAATACCTGTGGTTCGCGTCGCAACACCTCGCTCACGGCTTCAACCATAGTGGTGGTTTTGCCTGTTCCCGGTGGGCCATGCACAATCAGTACATCTTTAGCTCTTAGCACATCGCGCACAGCCTGCTCTTGCGAGGCGTTGAGCCAAGGCAGACGCAAGGGTATGGCTGGCTCTGCTGACCAACTTGCGGGCGCTGCTGTATGGAATATATCGCGCAATGCAGCCAACCTATTGCCTTTTGCTTCGCCCACATGATGTAGTGCATCAAGCATCACACGATAAGAATAGTCGTCAAAATGTAGTTGTACGCCGAGTTTTTCTACGGATTGTAATTGTGCCAAAGCACCCTCGCCAGGCAACTCTACCACCATTCGGTCAGTCTCTGAAAAACTCACTGTGCCTTGAAATGGAAGGTAGTGCAAAAGTCCTGCCCCATCTTGCGAAAAAAAGCACACTGGCCGTCCGTATTCAAAGTTATGATCAATGTCGGAGTCGGGAGTGCGCATTATTTCTACCACAAAGCGATCGAGCGAGTTGTAATAGCCTCGTCCTGTACTGACAGGAAACCAGCAATCACCACGTTTCACTTTGCGGTCAACGCCCATAAGCTCGGTGTCGCGCTGAAAGGTTTTCTTCTCGCATTCATATTCCATTTTGAGCAACTCTATTTGTCGCGCAATAGAGAGGTTCTGTTTCATGCTTTCTATGTTTCTTGTTTCTTGGGGGAAGATTTATTCATTTACTTATTGAACATCTACTTAATAGCTCACATGTTCAACACTCACCCCAATCATAGCCTTCTCGCCAATTTTAAATTCGGCAGCAGCACCTATGCGGTCGCGAGGAATATCGAAGAATACGGGGAAGGGTTCGCGTCGCCAAGGATAAAGAGATGTCTGTTTCGGTAGAAAAGATTTTTGACCATAAGCATACACGTTTATATTCTCGTTAACCTTATAAGCTAATACGCCCCCCACACCTACATCTGTGCGTCGCCAACTTCCCCAGTCAAAGTTTGTGGCAGTAATGCCTGCAGCAAACGAGAGCTTTTTGGTTAGAGGCATCACATAAGCAAAGGCAGCCGACTGACCAAAGCCCACACCGCGGGGTGAATGTTTACCCAATCCAGCCGTAAGGCTCATGCCAAATTGTGCATTAAATCCCTCATGCAGTCGCCAACCCAAGTCGCTTCCTACATAAGGTGCATAACCACCCAAACCATAGCCACCCATGTTCACCATAGGGGTGTTCCAAGGCAATGAAAGCTCGTTTGCCTTTTCACCAGCAAGCGAAAGACTGTCCGCATCAGCTGCTAACGAGTCGCGGTGCATTTTCATAAAAGCATCGTCCCATTCGCGGTGTTGCACCTGATTGTCGGTTTGAGCTTCAGCACATATCGGTGCTGTTAGGGCAAACAAACTCAATATGATATATTGCACAAATTTTGTCATTGTCGTAAATCTTAGATTATGATGCAAATGTAGGTAGAAAATACGAATGACTACACAAAAAAGCTATTAAATAACCCAAAGTAGATTTTAATTTTATATTTTTGCGCCCAAGAAAATAGACTTTAGCATATTAAGTCGTCTATACTTTTTTGACGAATCTTAGACTACTTCAGTAAGACCCGATAATATGAACAATAAAACACTTTTAATAACCACTATTCTGTGGATAGCTTCTGCCATAATGTATGCTGGCACCCCTTGGCTAAAAAAGCCCTTACGTTTTGTTGAGGCAGACAGTGTAATTACTTGGGGATATGACGGACGTGACTTCAGACGTACTGCATTCACGACCGATTCCACTGCCCAACCTCTTCCAACGCGTCTCACACGTAGTGCTTGGAATAATCGTAAAATTGCCTATCAACGTTGGCAAGAAACCTCCTCTCAGCGTAACCTCGTAGGTGGGGTAGGCGATGCTCAAACCGAAAGTCAAGGTATAGCTGCAGCACGTTGGGTGGAACAGGCACAAATCCTTTTTTTGATGCAAGGCGATGCTGCATATATTGACTGCATAGAACGAGCATTGTTTAATGCAGTGATGCACACCGCACAAGATACTACCGACATGGCAGGAAGCATCGACCGCAAAATAGCCGCGGCCCAACTCCTTGCCTTTCCAGCTTGGATGTATGCCACAAAGGGAACCACCGATTTGTATATCAACCTTTATGCCAATGCCACGTCAAACATTCGTTGGGGCGATGCTACCTTTTCGCTCGACCAAATCACCGATATGCCTGTGTCGGGTTCGGTAAAATTTCGTTTCAATGGCATGGGAAAGGGCTTGCGCTTCAAAGTGCATTTGCGTATGCCCGAGTGGACGGGGATGCGTAAAAATACTCCCTATGTCTATGTAGGAGGCGAACCACAACATCCCACAGTATATGTAAACGGACATGAGGTAGATCCCCTGCAAGTCGACGAAAAAGGTTACGTAGTGATAGACCGTGTTTGGCGTTCGCTCGAAGAAATTTATATAGATTTTCCTTTGCATGCGCAATACGTGTTGCCTGCATCAACTCCCACCGACCATTTGCACGCACCCATTCACGGACGTGCTGCGTTGCAATGGGGACCATTGGTTTATTTAGCCGGTAGTGCCAATGTGCCACAATATTTTGTGCCTACGCAACCTGTTAATCCCACCGATGCCCTTAGTCGTTCGGGCTATCCAGTTCTTCAAGGCACCTCCTACAATACGCAAAGCGTGCCACAAGATGCCCAAGCCCCGGCACATCGTTTTATTGTGCAGCCCTATTGTGACTAACACACACACCTTTGACTTCACTTAATACTAAAAAATCCCTTGCACAGCATGCCGTGCAAGGGATTTTTTAATTTAAGCTTGTGCATAAGTTGCTACATCCTCGGGCGAGAGATTCATCACGAAAGTATGATGTTTAGCAATTTCTGCTTCAACAAAATTTGCATATACGCGAACACTCTTACCAAAGAGTTCTGCGTTCTCGTTTGCGTTGTGCAACAGCAAATGCAACATGATTACGCTGGCAGCCATTTCCATGAGGTGGCGTGCGCAAAGATCGTGGAAAGCAGGATCGGCAGCTTCCTTTACGCGGTTTGTAGCCTCTTCAAACTTGTCAGCCATAGCCTTGGCACGAGCTTGAATAGCCTTAAACTCATCGCTAACCACAGCTTCTTCAAACTCGCGCATCTGAGCCAAGTAAGAGCCGTTTGTTACATAGCGAATCGCAGCAACTACTTGCAACTGTGTTGTACCTTCATAAATCGATGTAATGCGTGCATCGCGATAATAGCGCTGAATGGGATATTCCATCATGAAGCCCGAACCACCATGAATTTGCAAACCATCGTATGTGTTTTGGTTGCAATATTCAGAGTTCATACCCTTAGCAAGCGGTGTGAGTGAGTCTGCCAATTTAGCATACTTCTTCTGCTCTTTGCGTTCTTCGGGTTCCAATTTGCGTTCGCGAGCAATGTCGTCGAGTGCTTTATAAATGTCTACGTAGCGTGAGCACTGGTAGAGTAGGGCACGTCCTGCGTCGAGTTTTGCTTTCATCAATGAAAGCATATCGTAGACAGCGGGGAAATTGATGATGGCTTTGCCAAACTGCTCACGGTCGCGTGCATAAGCCAATGCTTCGTTGTAAGCAGCTTGTGAAATACCTACACTCTGTGCGGCAATGCCTAAACGGGCACCATTCATCAATGCCATTACATATTTAATAAGACCTAATTTGCGGTCGCCACAAAGTTCGGCATGAGCGTTTTTGTAAACAAGTTCGCAAGTAGGACTACCATGAATACCTAATTTGTTTTCAATGCGGCGCACATTTACACCACCTTGGTTCTTGTCATAAATAAACATCGACAAGCCACGACCGTCAGTAGTACCCTCTTCAGAGCGAGCCAATACCAAGTGAAGGTTCGCATCGCCATTGGTGATAAAGCGCTTCACACCATTCAGTAACCAGCATCCCTCTTCTTCGCTATAAGTCGCCTTAAGCATCACGCGCTGCAAGTCAGAACCTGCATCAGGTTCGGTCAAGTCCATCGACATCGTTTCGCCCGCACAAATGCGTGGAATAAAACGGTTGTGTTGGTCTTCGTTGCCAAATTCATAGAGCGTTTCAATGCAGTCTTGCAAACTCCAAATATTGCCAAAACCAGCATCGCTTGCAGCCACTAACTCGGCACACATGGTGTAGGGAGTGATGGGGAAGTTTAGACCGCCATACTTACGGGGCATCGTCATGCCATTCAGTCCCGCCTTCACCATAGCGTCAAGGTTTTCGGCAGTACCACTGGCATAATATACGCGGTCGCCTTCATGGTGCGGACCCTCAATGTCCACTCCTTCGGCATTATCAGCAATAGTCGTACCAGCCAACTCGCCCGTAATGTCTAACACACGGTCATAGTTGTCCATAGCGTCCTCAAAGTCGAGTGGCGCATAGTCAAATTCGTCTTTATCGCGGAAATTGCGTTCTTTCAGTTCCACGATGTGCTTCATAAGCGGATGGTTCAGCTCGAAGCGCAATTCTGCGTGGTCAGTATAATTGTTTGCCATTGTCTCTACTTGCTATTTGCTTTGTAATACTTAATCATTTTCGGAACTACCTCTTCTACAGAGCCAGTGATAATGTAGTCAGCAATTTGGTTGATGGGAGCTTCGGGGTCAGTATTGATAGAGATAATAATACCACTCTCTTTCATACCAGCCACGTGCTGAATGGCACCACTAATGCCACAGGCAATATATACCTTGGGACGCACCGTAACCCCTGTTTGTCCAATCTGCAAATCGTGCTCACAAAAACCTGCATCCACGGCAGCACGGCTCGCGCCCACTTCACCATGAAGTTCCTCAGCCAACTTACGAAGCAAGTCAAAACCCTCCTTGCTACCTACGCCGTAGCCACCAGCCACTACAATGGGGGCACCCTTCAGGTTATTCTTGGCTTTCTCTACATGGCGTTCAAGCACCTTCACCACATAGTCTGTTTCGGGCACAAACTTAGCCACATCCTCATACACAACTTCGCCTTGGTAGTTATCGTCTACCTTTTCAGCCTTCATTACGCCCGAACGCACCGTAGCCATTTGTGGACGGTGGTCAGGGTTTACAATCGTGGCAACTATGTTACCGCCAAAGGCAGGACGAATTTGATAGAGCAAGTTGTCGTAGTGCTTCTTATTCTTTTTATCGTCAAAGTCACCAATCTCAAGCGCTGTGCAGTCTGCCGTCAAACCGCTTGTAAGCGATGACGACACACGCGGACCTAAGTCGCGACCAATCACCGTAGCACCCATCAAGCAAATTTGTGGATGCTCCTGTTTAAACAAATTCACAAGAATACTCGTGTGAGGCTTCGAAGTGTAAGGGAAAAGTCCCTCAGCATCAAACACATGGAGTTTATCTACACCATAAGAGAGAATCTCCTTTTCTACCAAGCCTTTAATGCCCGATCCAGCCACAATAGCCTCGAGCTGCACGCCAAGTTGGTTGGCGAGTTTACGACCCTTTGTAAGCAGCTCATACGAAACCTCTTCAACCTGAGTCTTATCTAATTCGCAATATACAAATACGTTGTTCATAGCGATATTTTTCTAATATTTAAAGAGTGAATGTACTCCATCAGAGCGAAAAGCCCCCTAAGCACACCCGTCCTATTACCCAATCGTGTGGCTGTCTAACAATTCTTTAATCAAGTTCTCCACATCAGTGTCTCCGCCTGTGAGGCGTTTACTCTCCTTGGCTTTAAACACAATGTTTTGCACCGCCTTCACCTTTGTGGGTGAGCCAGCCAAACCACATTGGGTTAAGTCGCCATCCACGTCTGCCACGCTCCACTGTGCAATAGTCAAATAAGGCTTCTTTTCATACTCCTCAGCATAAGCCAATCCCTCAGCAGGGCGCTCCATCGGAGCCGAAGCACGCTTGTATTTCATCACCAACTTCGCATTGCGCGGACGGCATGGAGCTGCATCACCATTCACTGTTAGCAAAATAGGCATTGGAGCTACAACACGTTCGGTGCCTCCATCAATGTGGCGAGTCACCACCACTTTGCCATCCTTCACCTCGTCTACATGCGTCACATAAGTCACCTGGTTCAAGTCCAACTTCTGAGCCACCTGCGGACCCACCTGTGCCGTGTCACCGTCAATCGCCTGACGACCACCTATCACAATGTCGGGAATGCCAATTTTCTTAATAGCCTGAGCCAAAGCATAGCTTGTAGCCAACGTGTCGGCACCTGCAAAGGCACGGTCTGTTAGCAAGTAACCACCATCGGCGCCACGATAAAGGCCCTCACGAATTACCTCTGTAGCACGCGGAGGTCCCATTGTTAAAATGTGTACCGAAGATCCTGGGTGCTGCTCTTTAAGGCGCAATGCCTGTTCAAGAGCGTTCAAGTCTTCAGGATTGAATATGGCTGGCAGAGCGGCACGATTTACAGTGCCCTCAGGAGTCATCGCGTCTTTACCCACATTGCGGGTATCGGGTACTTGCTTTGCAAGCACAACAATTTTCAGACTCATATTTTTTCTTTATAGTTGATATTAATATTATGTGTTCAATAGAGATTTTGCCACACCCGTCCGAGTGAGTTAACAACTGTGGCACGGCAAATTTAGTCTTTTCTGCTAACTATGCAAAGCAAACCCACCTATTTTTTTCAACCTTCCCCATTTACCCACAAAAGTAATAGCATGGTGTGCCTACACAATTTTTCGAGAGAGGGGGAGAAGACCAACTAAGAAAACTGAAACGCGCTAACTGAAACAATGGTTTTGAAAAAAAAAGTGAACAGCGAAACCCAATATCATCCCGATGAAATTCCGAAGGCATTCCGATATCATACCGAAGGCAGAGAGGAAGATGGCAAAAGTTAAAATAATTAAAACTTATTTCGCTGAAAACACAAATGTCGATTTTGGGGAGGATGATTCAAAAATTCTTCTTTTGAGGAAATGAAAGTAAGCTATTAGTTTACGTTAAAAAGCGTACATTTCATCAATAATAATGATTCTTTGCTAAATAAAAATGAATATTACACGTTTCTGGGGTATTTTTTCGTTTTTGTCATATATTTCTTTTTAATTTGTTAAATTTATTACTAACTTTGCCACATAATGTATAAAATAATGGATTTGCAAGATGAGAAAAAATGACGAGATGCCATTTAAACAATGGTATCTGCGTGACAAACAAAGTCCATTTTTGTACAAAAAAATTAGAGAATTAAGAAAACTGAAATCCAAGAAAAAATTATACTCAACACTTTTAAACATCCGACCTATGAAAAAAGTTGTTATTATGACGCTCATAGCGCTGCTTGGCAGTGCTACCTCTTTTGCACAGTCAAAAAAAGACGTAGATCCTTCTACTCCTACACCCGAACAAGTAGTGAAGGCTCGTCGTCAAGAAGCAAAGTTGGCTAAGTCGCTCATAGAACAAAAGGCAACAAAAGATGCCAAGAAACAGGCTAAGCTGCTAAAAAAACAAGGCTGGAAATCAGCACCGGGCACACTCTCGCTCGAGAAACAACTTACTGAACTCTACATCCTTGAGCATACCTACGATGGAAACTTTCCTAAGTATATCATTGGACGCTCTTCTGCATCGAGCAGCAGTGCGGCTTTGGCACGTAAGCAAGCTTTGACACGTGCACGTGTGGATGTGGCAAGCCAAATTAAGTTGGAGGTGGCTGCGCTTACCGAAGAAACTGACACCAATATTGAATTGTCGTCGGGCGAGGTTGAAACAATCGCCAAAATGGTTGACTCAAGTCAGACCATGTTGCAACAGAGTTTGGGACGCACCGAAGTGGTATTCGACATTATTCGCGAGATGAATGGTAAAACAGAAGAGCGCGTAGCAGTGAGCTATAGTGGCGCGCAAGCTAAGAGTTTGCTCTTGAATATCTTCGACAGCGAAGAAATGAAACAGAAGGTTTTGGAAATGCTCGGTAACTAATAAGGCGTGGAAGAAGGCAACATCCCAAAAGATACTCAAAAAAAACAAGCGTCGATTGTAAAGCGTGTGGTGATGACCACCTTTGGGCTTATCCTAATGGCTGTCTTTGCTTTTGTCGCTGTGTTGGCGAAGCCCCTCGACCCCGTGAAGAGGGCTATTTCTGAAGATATGAGAGATAAAAAAAACGCCCAACCAGAGAAAGAAGAAGTTGAACCTAAAACTAAAAAAAGTTCAACTCTCGTACAGCACATAATGGTGACACTACTCGCTGTCGCCATTATGGGCTTCTTTGCTCTTATAACCGTGATGGCAAAGCCACTCGACCCTATTAAAAGAGCAATTTCGGACTTCTCTTTTACTGACGTATATTACGAAATTCAGGGCGATGCAGACACCTGTAGGTTTATTACGATTGTAGACCTGACGAAGGTGACAAAAAGAGGAGACATTGCACAGGTGCTTATCGACATTGAAAAGGCTAATCCCAAAGTCGTGGGGCTAGACTGCGTGTTCGATAACGAGGGAGAAGACTTTGAAGGCAACGACTCGATTATTAAAGTGGCAGAAACCTACAAAAACATAGTCTTTTCTGAAAAAATGCTCGATTGGGCAAACGACAGTGTGGGATATACCAAGGCTATTCATTCTTTCTTTCAAGAATTTGTAGACATCAAAGAAGGTACCAGTAACATGCCACGCAGTTTGTATGACAGCATGAAGCGTAAACTGCCTCTCTCTGAAAAGTATAATGGCAAGCGCTATCCCTCGCTCGTGGCACAAATTGCCAATGAATATACAGGAAAGGATATGACAAGAGGGCGTACGGAGGACATTAACATCAACTTCAGACGTACAGCCTTCCATGTGCTACAACCCGAGGAGGTGAAGGCGCATCCCGAACTTATTAACGGACAAATTGTGCTGTTTGGCGCAATGTATGAAGATTCAGACATGCACTGGTCACCCGTGGGAAAAATTGCAGGCGTAGAGCTTTTGGCTTATAGCATACAAACGCTGATTACCCAAAAAGAAATAAAGGATGTGCCCATTATTCCGTTCTGTATCATCTCGTTGCTCTTGATTTTCATGGTGCAGGTGATGCAAGCATCTTACCTAAAAAGAACCAGTAACTCTAAGAACATGTTTGTGAGGTATGTGATTGGCTCGTCTTATGTGCTGAGCATCCTTACCTTCTTGTTTACATCTGTGTTCCTAGGCATTAGTTTCTTTGTCTTCTCACTCTTCTGCATCAGCTTTAACTTAGCTTGGGCTTTGTCGGTGATTGCCTTCCTCGGCACATCGCGCAGTATGTATGCTGCGATAAAAGACTATGCCGAATCGATGAAAGACAAATATAGTGTATTAAAAAAAATAAATATATGACAAGGGCAAAATATTTCATACTAACCCTATTGTTCTTGCTTTCTGTGCAGATGCAAGGACAATCGTTGCTTGTATATCATGTGGTGGGAAAAGTAACGTATAATGCCAAAGGGGCTATGAAACCTTTGGTAATGAATACGCCCGTTTCTGCCCAAACAAGCATCAGTGTGCCGTATGGTGGAAAGGTGGAATTGCTCGATGAAAAAAGTCGTAAGCGCATCATTATTAAAAAGCCAGGACATGGCAGCATTGCACAACTGTCAGCCTCTGAGGGAAACAGCGTGAGTGAACTCTCAGTGAAATATGTGGCTTACGTGAAAAAGCAACTCACCAATAAGGGCTTGACTTCGAAAGAACGCTATTCGGACTTTGCCACTGTGACAAGACAGGTGGACTCTTTACAGGTGGAACCGAAAAAGAAGGAAGACCCTATGACGGCGCGTTTCAACCAATTTAAAAGAAACACGCAAGCAAAATTCTTGAGCTATCGACAAGAGTGCAACCGAAAATATACGGACTTTGTACGCAAGGCTTGGGCAAAAATTGGGGTGGAACCTCCTGTTGAAAAACCTGTTGAACCCAAGGTGCAACCTGTGGTGTATGACGACACGGTGTCGACTTCGAGATTCTTGTTCTTTGGACGCAAAAAGAAAAAAGCCGATGTGGTGGAACGCGACACTTTGCCTGCAAAGCCCATGCAACCGCAGCCCATTGAGGAGGTGAAGCAGGTGCCACAGAGTATTCAGGATAGAGAATACTGCTCAATGCCCTTTATCTTCTACGGCAATGAATATACAGTGCGTTTGGACGAAACCAAACGATTGAATCTTGGCGAAATTACTCCTGACCGCATTGCTGATGTGTTGTTGCATCTCAGCGGAAAAGAGTATGACAACTTGCTATACGACTGTTTGGCATTGCGCAAGCAACACAACTTGTGCGATTGGGCTTATTTGCTCATGTTGAAGGAGGTGGCAGAACAATTCTGTGGTGCCGACACCAACGAGTCTATCGTGCTGTTAGGCTATCTCTACTGTCAGTCGGGCTATAAAGTGCGCTATGCCTACGACGAGGATAAGCAGCTTTATCTACTCGTGGCTTGCGACTACGTGATTTATGGAAAAGCATCTTACACCATAGCAGGCGAAAGATTCTATCCCTTAGAAGAGGTGAATAAGGACTTGATTATCTGTACGGCAAAGTTCCCGAACGAAAAGGTTCTGTCGTTACACATTAACAGTCCAATGCGTTTAGACCTCGTTGAAGAAGACGAGCGTGTGGTTACGTCGAAGAAGTATCCTGACGTGAGTGTGAAGGTGGCTGTGAACCGCAGTCTTATCGACTTCTACAATGTGTATCCTACCTCGTTCAAACCCGACCAATTCAGCCGTTGGGTTGTGTATGCAGAAACACCCATGAACGAGAATGTGAAAGAACAAATTTATCCTACACTGAAGCAGAAAATTGAAGGCTTGTCTGAGTATGAGGCAGTTAGTCGTTTGCTAAACTTTGTGCAGACGGGCTTTGCCTATGCTTACGACGATGATGTTTGGGGCTACGATCGTGCATTCTTTGCTGAAGAAACCCTCTATTATCCCTTCTGCGATTGCGAAGACCGTGCCATTTTGCTCACACGACTCGTACGCGACCTTCTGGGTTTGGAATGTGTGTTGGTATACTACCCCGGACATTTGGCTTGTGCCGTACACTTTACACAAGAATCATCGGGAGTCTTTTACTCGCTCAACGGAAAAGACTACACGGTGTGCGACCCTACCTTTATAAATGCGCCTGTGGGTATGCCAATGCCTGGTTTGGGCGATAATGGGGTGAAACTGATTCCTATTAATTAATTGACACAACCTATGCAAAAAATTATAACAACTTGTTTGCTCTTGCTCTGTGCTTTAACGGCAACAGCTCAACGTGTAGAGAAGGTGCATGGCATATACTCTTATACGGTGGGCGATAATGAGGCTTTCACCTTTGCTGAAATGAAGCAGAGATGTATTCTTAGAGCGCAAAACGAGGCGATTAAAGAAAAGTTCAACGAGAATATTTCGGCAAGAACCAATATGGTGGATGCCAATATCAATGGCGAGGCAATCTCTCAGTTCGTGGAGGAAATTGATGTGAACGCTGCTGCCGAATGGCTTGGTGACACGCAAGCGCCTGAAATCTCAGTGAAATATGAGGGTAATGTGCTTACCTTTACCGCAGAGGTGTGGGGCGAGGCACGCGAAATCGTTCAGCAGGCGGTTGACTTTGATTGGAAAATTCTTTGCGGAGGTACTACTGATAGCTATCAAAGCAATAAGTTTAATAACCGTGACCGTGTTTTCATTAAGTTTAAGTCGCCCATTCCGGGATACTTGGCTATTTATGTGCTCGACTCTACGAACAAAGAGGCGAGTTGCTGGTTGCCCTATCGGTCGAACACTTCGGGCTACTTCCCTGTGGCAGCAGGTAAGGAATATGTGCTTTTTGACAAAGCGGTAGACCCTTATGCTTCGCCTTACAGAATGGTGACAAGTAAGCCTATTGAAATGGACAAAGTGGTGCTCATCTTCTCGCCCAATGCCTTTACAAAGTGCAATGACAATGTGGGTGACTACAAGCACGCGAATTCGCTTAGCATTGCTGACTTTGAAAAATGGTTGCGCAAGGCAAGAAAGAACGACAAAGACATGGTGGTTGACCAAACACAATGGATCACGATTGTCAATGACAAAGCAAAAAATAATAACTAAAATCCTATAGTATATGAAATTTAAGGCTTTTATTATCGCTGCATCGCTAGCATTTGCATGTAATGCGCAAGCGCAGGATATCAACTCGATTCCTAACCTCGACTTAGAGGAGGACACTACGGGAGTTGCATCTGTCAACGATATCGTAAAAATGCAGCAAGAAGTGCTCTCGAACAAAGTGATGGGTAGACACTACGAAAATGTGTGGAAAAGACGCTCGTTCTTTAACATCAGTTGGACTGAATCTAAAATGAAGTGTAAGGATGAAAGCAACACTATCGGAGAGTTCAAGAGCGATTGGGGTGTTACACTCCAGTCGGGTACAAACTATCGTCTTCACAAAAAGCCTATCGCGAAGATGATTAACATTGCGCTTGACTATTCGTGGTTGAACCTTAACGTGAATCACATAAAGGCGGCTGACCCAAAGGTAGAAGATCCTGCTAACGGAAAGTACCTTTATAACAGTAATACGGATAAATTTACGGACCCCAACAATCCAGAAGAAGAATACTATAAATTCCCTTGGAAGCTCGAAAAGTACGAAGCTAACTACGGAATGACACTTGGTCCTTCGGTAACTGTTGCTCCTTTTGTACCTTTAGGTATTAAACAACTCGACTACTTAAAGATTCAGGCTTACTACCATATTGGTTACAGTGCCTCGTTCTTGTATACTGTAAACAAAAAGGATTTCGATGCGAACCAAAATCCCCCTCAAAGTAGTACTCAAAAATATGAGGACTACAATACGATGAAGAATAACTTGAAGTTGCAGTGGGGACACGGAATGACTTCAACCTTCGGCTTCAACATCTTTTGGAAACGTGTGGGTATTGGCTATGAGCACAGCACAGGCTCATTTAAGTACAAAAACTTCAATACCGACGACTTCGGTAAGAAAAAGACTAAGTTTACCAACGAGTATAGTAGAATTTATCTTACAATCCGCACCTAATAAATAGGGCAAATGGTAAGATTCTACGTCTTCGTATAAAACTAAAAAATCAGCAAAATAAGATTATGAAAAAATATATTCTTATGGCCATGATGGCCTTTGTTTGTGCTGCCAATATGATGGCACAATACACATCGGGTACGCGTGAGGGTGCTTTGAACGATAAAATTAAATGGACTTTCGATGGTAAAACGCTGACGCTTACCAACATCGAAATCGATAAAACAGGACTTTATGCAAGTATTCCTGACTTTGACCTAAAAGAGGTTTCTCCTTGGGTTAAGAAAAAATATCCTGTAAAGAGTGTAATCGTTGGTCGTGGCATCAATCGCATCGGTTCGTGCGCTTTTGCAAACTGCCGTGATATTACAGAAGTTACCTTCGAGGGTGCCAGCATTAAAGAAATTGGTTGGGGGGCTTTCCTCAACTGCTCTCGCCTCCGCACAATCTCTTTGCCCACCACAGTGAAGAAAATTGAAACAGTGGCTTTTGCCAACTGTATCTCGCTGCCTTCGGTGAAGATTCCTGATCAGTGTACGGTGCAAGACCAAGCTTATGTAAACTGCCCCGAAATTAAAACCATCGAGGTGAGTCCTACTGCTACAATCGGTCAGTATGTTTTTGCCAACGAGATAAAGATTGGTGGTAAAATTCGTCACACTCTCTACGATGGCGAAATTCGTCGTCTGCCTGCCTACATCAACATGGGTAACTGCCACACTTATGGTTTCGCAAAAAGTGCTATCGACAAATACATCGGTGGTAATGCTTCTGCCAACGTGCTTGTTGACTACGACTACATGACCTCTGAAATCGACTCGCTTATTCCTACATCTTACACCATTAACAACGACACTTATGCTCTTGTTATTGGTAACCAAAACTACCGCTTTGTGCCTGGCGTTCCTTATGCGATTCACGATGCTCGTGTGTTTAAGGAGTATTGCGAAAAAACGCTCGGCATCCCCTCTGAGAACATTCACCTTGTAGAGGATGGTACAAAGGCTATGATTAACGAAGAGGAGTTCCAGTGGCTTGAGAATATTAGCAACCGCGAGAACAAGAAACTTATTGTGTATTACGCAGGACATGGTGTGCCCGACACAAAGGACCGCAATAAGGCTTACATGTTGCCTACAGACGTGCGTGGTACTAAACCTCAAAATGGTATTTCGCTTAACGACTTCTATGGTCGTATTGGTGACTTGGCTTTTGAGCAGACTTCTGTGTTCCTCGATGCTTGCTTCAGTGGTATTAACCGCGATAACGAGAGTGTCAACGAGGGTATGCGTGGTACTGAAATTGCTGCCGAAGAGGGTACTCTTGGCGAAGGTAATGTCGTAGTATTCTCGGCTGCACAGGGCAACGAAACAGCACAGGGATTCCAAGAACAGGGTCACGGCTTGTTTACTTATTATCTGATTAAAGAAATTCGCGAAACAGGCGGTATGGTTTCATTTGGCGACTTGGCTGATAGCATTCAGCGCAACGTGAGCCGTAAGGCTGTTACACTGAAACTTCAGAAGCCCCAAACACCCAGTGCGCACGCTACTGAGAATATTGCTGACACGTGGCGCACTATGGGTTTTTAATGCTACATAAATAATATTTAAACCCAAAGAATTACTATTGCTATGTATAGCGCTTCTTCCCATCCCGATAAGGTTAGGGGGAGGGGAGCTATAAAGAAAACGTATAGAAGAGGAGTGAACCACAAGTGGTGTATTTGTGGTTCACTCTGTATTCTAGAAAAAAGTAAGGAGTTTCCTATGAAGAAATTTTTGTTACTCTTTCTAACAGTCGCCTTATGGGGCTTTAGCTTGCAAGCAGAAGCTAAGAACGATAAGGTGAAGTATGGAAAATACATTTACTATGAGGGTGAAACAGAGAACGATGTGCCCCATGGACAAGGAACCTTGGTGGTGACGCGGTTAAAGGACAAGAGTACGGCTTTTATTTCGGTTACGGGCACCTTCAACGATAAAACAATTAAGAACGCGAATTTCAATGCTACTGACTTTAATGCGTTGGAGTTTGAGGGTGATATGTCTTTCGAGCCAAGAGGTGAGAAAGGTAAGGCCATGGAAATTGTGTTCCACCTGGGAAAAGGTGATCTCTTTCACGATGATATTGAATATAAATATCGTAAAATTCGTAACATCTCTATTTCCGATCTCGTTATTAACGTGTCGGCTACTAAACAGTCGGAAGATTGGGCTATTGGTTTTGGACCAAATGCGGCGCAGAGCATAGGCTTTCAAGCGATTGTGCCTAATATGCCTTTGCCACGTAACCTCGACTTGTTGGGCTATTCACCCGAAAAAATGAAGGGCTTTTTTGCCGACTTCACGATGAACGAGGTGTTGGTGAATTGTACCGAAGAGGGGCGCTTTGTGTTTTATGATGGGGCTACATTTTGCAAAGACGAAATAAAATTTATTGATGGCGACGTTGTGCGTCTTGCTAATAACGATTGGACAGGGGCTATGACCTATGCCGACGGCACGCACATTAGCAAAGACAATGCCGACCTCTTTAAAATTGACTTTAAGAATGGCGACTCGTATGTGGGCACTCTGAAGCGTAATACCTTGCAAGACTTAGCTCGAAGAGGTACAGACCATCCTAACTTCAAGTATAACAATGGTGTATTTACAAGCGAAGGTGTTGACGAAAAATGGATAAATGGTGAATCGTTCACCCATCGTCATGCTCGTCTATTAGAGTTGATGAGAGAAGAGTTGGTGTTGGCTGTTGAGAAAGACAGCTTGACAGAAGAACAAGCTATTAAGCGTGAAAAGGAATTGAAGGTAGAAGATGCCAAACTTGCTGCACGTCGCTTGCAATTCTCAGACGATAGTCTCTCTATTGCCAATGCACAGTGTCCTGTGATTTTGGGGGCTGTAAAGGGCAAAAAGTTCAGTGGACAGGTAAAACTGAGCGACGAGGAGGATGCTGCCACATACGCTAAGAAGGTGCAGTTGTGGCTCACAGTATCGTTTGTAACTGCCAACCGGTGTGTGCTCAGTTACAAAGGTAAGGCGGTGGCGAAGGACGAGGATACTGCGGATTTCATTAAGTCGCTTGAGCCTACATTTATTCACGAGGGCAACTTTGCTTATCGTATTGAGGGGTATACCATTTATCTTTACGATACCAAAAATTTTGAGCGTCAACGTTTTTCGTTTTCTAAAAACAAGAACAACATTTATTGCAACGAGTTGAAAACGCTGCTTAATGTAGCGCGATAAATGTGATGAAAAAAGGTTCATTAGTCTGACTTGACTAATGAACCTTTTTTTGAATATACTCGGAGGAGTATTTAAATCTTATTTCTTTATACGCTTTTAGGAGCTATATTATTTTGCACCCCATTCACTAGGATTGCATCGTGACTCGATTTTTTCTTCGGCTGCATCGGGCAAGTTGGGGAAGAAGTCCATGCCTGTAAGTTCTTCGAGTTTATTGATTGTAACTGCATGTTTGGCGATTTCGCTCAAAGGTGCTTTATTCTTGTAGTCGTAGCCATACTCCTTGTGCTCCATCCAAAAACCAATAGAGCTATATGCATTGTTCTTTACTTTGAGCAATGCCATGTAGTAGTATTTAGGTACTGCTACTTTTTTGCCATTACTGCGTGTAATGTAGTTCATAATTTGGTCGTTCTTGATGGTGCCACCTTTAACTACATATAGAGTGTCGGCAAATGAGGCATTGCGACCGCACTGTTGCACTAAGCCCTCAAGTGTTACCCAATAGCCTTGGTTGAACGAAGACTTTTGTGGTGACATATTCGTCATGTAAAAAGTCTGTTCGTTGGCTGTGGTGTTATATACACGGTCAGCAGATGCACAAAGGTGTCCACGGTCATAACCGCTTCCAAATCCACGGCTACCAATGTGGTAGGTGCTGCTAAGACTTGGGTCGTCTGTAAAGGGCTCGTCTGAACGACCTGTATATTGTTTGCGTGTATCACCATCGAAACGGAAGGCTACCCAACGTGAGTGATATTTGGTAATGTCATACTCTAACATATAGTTGTTTACCTTTTTTCCATTGATGCTCACATCGTGCGAAATGAGTAGGGTCGTGCCATCGTTGAGTACGCGCGGTGTTTCCATGCGCGAGGTGATTTGCGTATTCGCAGAGTTGCTTGTGCTGCCACCGGTGCTACCACCTGTATTACCACCAGGAGGGTTAAGGTTGTCCCAAGGGTGTTCTTCTTCGCTACAAGATGTGAAAGTGAAGGTAGCTGCTGCTACTACTGCTAAGAACAAGAGACTTTTTTGGATGTATGCCTTAAGTCGATTAAAATAGATATTCATAGTGTGGATAAAAAAGAAAAAAACAAGATGCTTGGGTGCAAGCTATGTTGCGCCCAAGCACTTGTTGTATGATAATAAAGTTGGTCGACTTATGCAATTACTTTACACGGTGAATGGCAGCAGCAATACCGCCATTTGAGGTAACGAGTGAGAAGTCGTCAATCAACTTGTCTGAAGCCTTAGCGTATGAACTTGTTTTGGGGTTCATTACGACAAAGTTTACAGTGGTTTCTTTGTCGAGTGTGAATTCGTAAGTAACAAGTTTCCAATTGGCATCAGTTGTGATGTAACCACTATAGTTGTATGAGTCGCCACCAGCAATCTTGCCATCTTCTCCTACAACAGCGTAACCGAGTTTAACTTGACCTTCACCCTTAACATACATGCTCAAAGTATAGGTACCAGCCTTGAGGGTATACTCCTTAGAACCCAAGCGCTTGTTGCTCTTTTCATCGCATGCTACGCAAACTGAGTAGCTGCCAGAGTGAGCATCAGTGCTTTGTGTAAGTTTTGCGCTGCTAGCAGATGTTGTAGACTTCCAACCTTCGCAAACACCATCAGCCCAAGTTTCGAAACCACCATTCAAAAGGAGATTGTCACCAGTGGGAGGAGTTACGGGTGTGTCGGGAGTGTCGGGTTTATCAGGAGTACCCGGAGTTTCAGGTTTATCAGGCGTTGTAGTGCCACCATTTTCCATAGCAGTGCCATCGCCCTTCACGCAGAACTCGTCAACTTCCCAAGTTCCTGAAGCCTCGTCAGTGCTTGCATACTTAAATGCGATGTACACCTTTTCTTTGCCACAGAAAGCAGAGATATCCATTGTACCCGCATCGATGAAAGTCCATGAAGTGCCTTCGGGATAGTTAGGTACGTTGATTTGTGTCCATGTAGCGGTTTTTACGTCACCTGTATAGTCGGTTGATGCCCATACGGTGCACATTTCAGAAGGTACGCCCGGAGCTATCTTGTTAATTGCTTGACGGAAAGTCAAAGATGCCTTTTTGCTGTCTTTCAAATTGATGGCAGGCGATACAGCCCAAGCCTCGCTGGCATTGCTCTTACTGCTGGCAAATGCAGAAGCTTTGAGGTAACCTTTACCATTATAAGAATCTTGCTTCCAAACGTAGGTGAGGCTACCTGAAAGTGTTACATTCTTAAATTCAAAGCCTTCGGCGTCTGTATCAAAGTTGGCAGAGAAAATGGTCTTTTCAGCACCTGTGTTTTCATTACCACCTTGGTCACCTCCTGTGCCAGGATTCTTGTTCACCTCGTAAGGAGCAGGAACATCGTCGCAAGCTGTAAAGCCCAATGTGAGGGTGGCAGCTGCAAGGCATAAAATATACTTTTTCATAAGATTGTTTTTGTGGGAGATGGTTCTGTATGCAATTTTGTGTGCGAGAACCATCTCTTAATGTTTTATTAGTTAGCTGAAATATCGGTTGTGTCGCGCATCTGAAGCTGCCAGTTTGTGTAGTAGCTCAAGATACCGGTGTATGAACGGGTATTCTCGGGCAGTTCGATGAACGAAACACGGTTTTTAGTTGAGGTGCGGATAGCTACGGTAGAACCATTGCCAAGGGCAAGGTTACGTTCTACACCATAGCCTGCATCGTGAAGTTCGTAGGGACCAAAAATCTTCTTGCCGTTAGCCGAGAGCGTTTCGGTTTTGCCATACACATCCTTGAAGGTAGCATCAGAACCTTTGTCGAACTTATCACGGTTTTCTTCAGAAGCCTCCTTAATGTCGCCACGCACAGTTGCTAACATAGGGCAGTTCTCGAAGTTCTTATTGGCAGAAGCACGTAACCATGCCTTGCCTTCTTCGTCAGTCTTGTCTACAGGTGTAAGCTCAGGGGCGTTGAGGTCAGGTTTGCCTATGAGTTGCACGTTGCTCTTAAGGTCTTCAAAAAACATCGGGCCCAAGTTGATGTTGTTCGACGATGTTTTGTAAGGCGTACCAATGCGCGGAGTCTTGCTATATGCACCCGCATAAAGTCCCTTAAGATTGATTTTGATGCGCTGACCTAAGGCGAAGTAGGGATAGAGCGCAGTGCTCTTTACAGCCAAGATGATGCACTGGTCATGTGCAGGGTCTGTAGCAGCCTTTGTGTCATCGATATTGCGGATGAGCAATGTTTGGTAAAGGTTACCACTGATGTCGTTGGCACAAACCACGCCTTCAATAATCACATCCTCGTTTACCTTGCTATACCAGTTCGACGAGTTGCGCGAATAGTCGGCAGTGCTATTGTCGGCACAATATTTTTGCTTGACATCATAAATTGTAGAGTTTACCTCGCCAATGTCGGTAGGGCTTGTCACAATGTAGTTGTCGGTGTTGGGTGCATCGAAATCGTCCATACACGAAGTGGTGCTGAACAAACTGAATGCCGCAACAGCTATGATTGATAAATATTTAAATTTCATTGTAGTGTAATTTTTATCAGAACTTAAAGCCAATATTTAAGAAGCCGTTAATGGCGTTGGCATAATAATACTTCGAGTTCTTAGAGAAGCTATAAGCCTTGGCGTTACCTGTATTGTAGTTGTCAGAACGGTTCTGTTCATAACCACCCGTTTTAAGGTTGCGGTTATTGGTGATGTTCTGAACTGAGAGGTTAATGCTCAAGCTCTTACCCTTCTTCAAACGGATGTATTTACCGATAGAGGCATCGAGCATAAAGCCACCTTTGGCTTTCTCTTGCTTTGCACTATAGGTGTCGATGATGTTACCCTGTGCATCGTAGAAGATACCACCCTTAGCATCGAGTTCTTCTTTTGTGGCATTCCAAGTGTAGTTACCATTGACATCGATTTCAGGAATACAGCTTTTTACAGACTCAGACTTAGAGAGTCGGCGATATTCAGAGAAATCGATGTATACGCGATCGTAGTAGTTCAAGTTCGCACTGAGGAACCAACCCTTCACGTTATAGTTAAAGCCGAGGCTCACTACGCCCATGGGCGAACCACTTTCGCGCATGCCGTTGGCAAGCACAAAGAGCGGTGTAGCTTCAGCCTTGTTTGTAACAGGGTTAGTCCATGAGTTAAGCTGCTGAAGTGTAGCAGCGTTCGAACCTTCGTAAGCTATCTGCGCATCGGGGTTGTTTACATACTTAGCTTCGCCATAAGTACCAATCAACTTCACTGAGAAGTTCGAAGTGATTTGGTAGTTGAAGGCAGCTTCCACGCCATAGTGCTCACGTTCCACATTGGTCATGGTGAGGTAAGTAAAGCGTGACTCATCGTCGTTATAGAAAGCAGTTTGCTCTACACCGTTGTTAAAGCGTGCATAGTAACCGCTCACCTTACCCGAGAAGTTGCCAAAACGGAAAGTATAAGAGAGGTCTGCGTGGTAGATATCCTCGTTGGTCAAATTGTTTACAAAGTCGTTCTGCATACGCGGAGCAACGAATGAGTTACGAGCCAAGGGCGCATTGCTTTCAGCACCAATGTTAAGTGCCAACGTGTGTGCACCATTAGGACGATAGCTCAAGCCCATACGTCCACCACCGCCAAGGAACTTAGCCGTGCCGCTCTTGCCAAATGAGTTATTGGCAGCACGACCATTCTTCATCAAACCTTCGCGTTGCATAGTCGTACCCTCAGCAAAGCCCTGGGCATTATATTGCCAATGACCACCATTATACTGATAAAGGGCGTATGCACGTGCCTTGTTTACCAAGATGTTATAGTTGTAGCCAAACTTGTCGTCTACATTTATCTTGCGGTTAGGATTGTTCAAGTCATTTTGTGCCTCCTGGCTGTTACGACCATACTCGTTGGCAGCAAACTTGTCGTAGTCGGTGAATGATGTACCACCAAGCATATCGGCAAGTGTTTTGTAGTGCATACCCTTGGTGTAGTTGTATTGCAAACCGAGTGCATACTTGTTATGCTTGTTCACCTCGTGGTTGAAGATGGTGTTAAACGTTGCAACCATTTGGTCGTTGTGTCGACGTTCTTGGTAGTAAAGCGTTTCATCGCCTTGTGCAGCAGCCGAGCGGTTAACGGCATACATGCGATCCCAATCTACCTGACGGTTGGCTTTGCTTGATGTCCAATGGTCATAAAGCTTATTCCAACCTTCGAGAGCCCAAGCACCTTCGGGGCTATTCAAGAAGGTAGGATTGTTCATGTCGCTGTCATACACGTTGAAGATAGAACTAGGCAAGTTCTTGTAATAGTCAGGGCGTGGGTCGTAGGCATTGCCATTCCAACCCAATGCGGTTGAGCTATACATAGAATACTTAAAGCCTGCAGCAGTAGTCAATTTCTTCTTATCGTTCACCTTCCAATCCCAAGTAAGGATGGCAGTAGGTTCAAAGTCATTAACTACGCGAGAGTTACGTTTTTCGCCATTTTGGTAACCCCAGTTTGGGTTGTAATAGTGCGAGTTGGCAAGCCAATATGCCTCTTCGGTCGAAGCACCCTGTTGTCCACGTTCAGTGGGTGAACCAAAGGTTACGAGTGAAAGTGCATGGTTGCTACCAAAACGCTTTTCAGCCGAAAGGAAGTAAGAGAGTGAGTTATAGAATGTACCTTCAATTACACCCTCGTTTGCCCAACGATAGCCCACTAAACCAGCAAAAGCCCATCCAGAGGGCAACAAGCCAGTAGCATGTGTAAACATACCGCGAGCCACATAGTTGCGGTTACAACCAGAAAGGGTAAGTTTGTTGCCTGCAGCAAACTGACTAGCACGTGCGTTTACACTTGTGGCACCACCGATGCCAGCTACACCAAAGCGGTTGAAGTCATATGCATTTACGCCTTCTTGGTTACGTGTAGCATCGTTCATACCACCAATCATGCTGTAGCCAAAACGACCAAGTTCAAGGTCGTTGAGCTGCAACCCATTGATGTAATAGTTGTTATACATGTTGTCGTAACCGCGTACACGGAAGCGCATGGGGCTAAACAAATAGCCAACTTCCGAGTTATAAGGGTCACTTTTGGCACCAACGATAGTAGAAACCGCTTGCGAGGCATCATTATCGTCATCGAGCTGCGACTCGGTAAAAGTGAAGTCCGAGTTGTCAAGGCTCAAGCTGTCGGCAGGAGCTTGTGCCCAAGCACCCGTAGCCATGAGCAAGGCAGCTGCTGTAAGTTTTACACCTTTTGTCATGTAGTTAATTGGTTTGAAACGAGTTTTATCCTTTGCCGATTTATAGTCATAAAAGGTGCAAAGGTTCAAAACTCTTGTGTTTTCTTATTATTTCGCTGCAAAGGTATATAAAAAAATAAAGGTTTGTTTTACAAAACTATGAATTTTGCATACTCGACTGTGTTTTTATTGGGTAATGTCGTTTTTTTTTTTGAAATTTGCACGCAAATCAATCCAAACACATTATGCGAAAATCAATTCTATCGTTTGCGCTGTTTATTTTGGCGCTTACTACGCTCACCTCGTTCACTACTCGCAACGAGGCAGCGCAGCAAAAACGCTATGCTTTGTATGGTGTAGCTTTTTACAATCTCGAAAACCTTTTCGACACCTTGCATGACGTAGGTAAAAATGATTATGAGTTCTTGCCCAATGGTACCATGAAGTGGGGCAAAATGAAGTATGAAGCCAAATTGCACAACATGAGTCGTGTGTTGAGCGAACTTTGTACTGACAAGTTGCCGATGGGTGCAGCCGTGATTGGTGTTTCAGAAATTGAAAACAGCAATGTGCTCGTCGATTTGCTTAAACAACCTAGTCTTGCCAAGCGTGGCTACAAATATGTGAATGTGCCCAGTTACGATCGTCGTGGTGTAGAGTGTGGATTTTTCTATAATCCTCGTTTCTTCAACATGGAACGTTATTTCTGCGTAGAATATAACTACGGTCCATCAGGTAATATTGACGACCCTATGGTTGGTTTTAAGGTAGACAATAATGGTAAGGTGCAAGCCATTGAAGGTTTGCAAGGCGACACCACCCACATCACTCGTGGCTTCCTTGTAATGGAAGGAAAATTGGCAGGCGAAAAGATGTTCTTCATTGTGAATCACTGGCCCTCGCGTGCAGCAGGCGACGAAGTACGTCAGCGTGCAGGTTGGCAAGTGCGTCAATTAAAAGATGCTCTCATGAAGAGCGAACCAGGTGCAAAGGTAATCATTATGGGTGATATGAACGACGATCCCGGAAATAAGAGCATGACCGTGCAGCTTGGTTGCAAGAGCGAGATTAAGGATGTGAAGGGTGCCGAGGACATGTACAACCCTTGGTACAATACCCTTTATAAGGTAGGACAGGGTACTTTGCTCTACAATGGCAAGTGGAACCTCTTCGACCAAATTGTGATGAGTGGTAACCTTGTGGGCAAAGACCGTTCAACCCTTAAGTATTATCAGCACGCTATCTTTATGCGCGACTACCTCTTCCAGCAAGATGGTAAGTATAAGGGAAGTCCCCTTCGTACACATGCGGGTGGCGTATGGCTTAATGGATATTCCGATCACCTTCCTACACAAATTTACTTGGTGAAGGAGATGAAGTAAACTCCTTTGCTAAAGTTCCTAATTGGGACTTTTCAAATAATATTTGGCGCACGTTTTCATTAGAAGGCTTGCGCCAAATATTTTTTGTTTTGGGGACACTTTATACAGGGTAAGAATAGCGTGATGGGTATAACTTTTTTATGTAGACTAAATTTTGACAATATAAGTTTTTTGTGGCTTCGGTATGATATCGGAATGGTATCGGAATTTCTTCGGACTATTTATATTCAGATTTTGTGATGCTTTTTAGGAAAAATTCTTGTAAATTTTAGATGACATAAATGTACAAAAAATAGTAACAGATAATAGACTCGTACAAAAATATGCGTGGCTATTACTTGTTACTATTTTTTGTAATTTTATAGCATGAAAATTAGTCAATTCTTCGTACCATTTCGCGGAAGATTTCAGCCATTAAGGGTTGAACGGCATTGGCAGCCTTCTGCACTTCTTCGTGGCTAACTTCTACAACCTGTCCTTCAACACCTAAGTCGGTGATGATGCTGATGCCAAAGCAGCGTATGCCACAATGACGTGCAACAATCACTTCAGGCACAGTAGACATGCCCACCGCATCGGCTCCTAAGATGTGGTACATCTTGTATTCTGCGGGAGTTTCGAAGGTGGGGCCTTGTGTGGCAAGATATACACCTTCGACAGTGCGTATGCCTTTTTCTTTGGCTATGGCGCGTGCCATGTCAAGATATTCATGGCTATAGGCTTCGTGCATATCAGGGAAACGCGGACCTGTGGGGAAATTAGGACCATGCAGAGGGTGTTCGGGCATGAAGTTGATGTGGTCGGTGATGAGCATAAGGTCACCAATTTTGAAATTGGGATTCATACCGCCTGCAGCATTGCTCACAAAGAGATTCTTGATGCCCATTTCGTACATTACGCGTACGGGAAAGGTTACTTGCTTCATGCTGTAGCCTTCGTAAAAGTGGAAACGGCCTTGAAGTGCCATGACATCTTTTCCACCTAAACGTCCAAAAATAAGTTTACCGCTATGACCTTCAACGGTACTTATGGGGAAATTGGGAATGTCTTGATAGGGAAATTCGTCTATGATGTCTATCTCTTCTGCCAAGTGTCCGAGACCTGTGCCCAATACGATGGCCGTGTGGGGGCGCATTTGCGTGTGTTCTTTAATCCACGCTGCGGTTTCTTTGATTTGTTCTAACATAATGTAAGATGGTTTGGTTGAACGTATTTTTATCGTTGTTGTTTGCAGCCGATATGTTTACGGTTATGGGCTGCACATAAATGTTTTCGTTGAGTGAAGGAGGCAATAATTGTTGAATGGCAATGAGTCGCTCCTGATCTTTTTGGGTGGTTATAGCCATGGTGCAAGCATGTGTTTCCCACAACAGACTGATACGTTGGGCATCGGCTGCATTAAAGTCGTGATGATCACGGAACTCAGCCAACACAACTTCGGCTCCTTGAGTACGCAAATGTGCCACTAAAGGTTGTGGATTGGCAATAGCTGCTATAAGCAAAACCTTAGGGCGATTTTCTAATAAGTTAAAGTACGTCGTGGTGGTTTTTGTTTGAGGGGATGTTGCCGTGATTAAAGGCTGCAAGGGAGCATAGGCTATTTCGCTGTAAAAGAGTTGTTGGTGTGGGGCAACTTTTAGGGTAGGGCGGTTGTCGCCATCACATTTAGTAACAATCACTGCTTGTGCCCTTTGAGCAGCCTTTGCGGGTTCGCGTAGTCGTCCCCATGGCAACAAGTGGTCGTGCGTGTAGAGGCAATGAGAGTCAGTGAGTAAGAGGTTGAACCCTGCCTTTACGTAGCGATGTTGATAGGCATCATCGAGCACGATAACGTCTATTTCGGGGCAATCTCTTAAAAGACATTGTATGCCAATGACGCGTTTTTCTGCTACTGCAACAGTGGCAAATGGACAGTTATGAAGCACTTGATGGGGTTCATCGCCCATCTCGCGTGCCGTGGTTTGTGCATTTGCCAATAGATAGCCCTTTGTTTTACGTCCATAACCACGCGACAACATGGCGACTCTGTAGCCTTGGGCATGAAGCATTTTAAGCAAATACTCTACGTGGGGAGTCTTGCCTGTTCCGCCTACGGCTAAATTGCCTACGCAAATCACGGGTATATTGAACGAAGTTTGCTTATATATGCCACAAGCAAAGAGCATAGACCGTATGCTCACCACCAGCCCCCATAATAGTGAAAGGGGCATGGTGATGAGAACGGATATGTGTTTTATGAGGGCTATAGGGAATTTCACAGATTGAAATTTAGCTTCCTTTTTTTACCATCAGAATCGTGTCTGACCTTGGTCAGAGGGTTCTGAAACTTATTTTAGATTGGGCACGTAGAAAACGCGAGCCTGCATCCAGCTTTGAGCGTTTGCACCATTGAGCGAGCTAACAAAACGGAGAGGTGCATAGTATTCGCCAAGGGCTGCTTGCATTTTCTCTTCCATGTAATCGCGTTTGATGGTAGCTTGCATAAATTGGTCAATCCATGAAACCTTAGCAGGGTAGGGCATCACATTGTATGACTGCAGTTTGGCACGTTGTGAGGCAATTGCTATTGCATCATCGAGTGTGCCGAGTTTGTCGACCAACTTGATAGCAAGTGCTTGATTACCTGTCCACACACGACCTTGACCAATGCGGTCTACTTGTTCGGGAGTCATGTGACGACCTGCTGCTACGCGACCAATAAATTGTTTGTAACCACGGTTCACGTATTGTTGCATGGCATTGGCTTCATCGGCATTGAAGGGACGACCCATAGCACCAAAATCAGACGACTTGTTGGTTTTAACTACATCGAAATGTAGACCGAGTTTTTCAGTCATCAAACCGCTCATGTCGGGAATCATGCCAAAGATGCCAATACTACCTGTAAGAGTCGTGGGTTCAGCCACAATGTAGTCGGCACCGCACGACATATAATAACCACCCGATGCAGCCATGCCACTCATAGAAACCACTACGGGCTTTTTTTGTTTAAGCAGTTGCACTGCACGCCACATTTGTTCAGAGGCATAGGCACTACCACCACCCGAGTTGATGCGTAGAACCACAGCCTTTACATCGTCGTCGTTTGCAAGTTGGTCAAGGTCTTGCACCACCTTAGAACCTACAATATATTGTGCATTATCGGTTATACTGTTCGATGCCACTTGGTCCACAATGTCGCCTTGTGCATAATATACGGCAATAGTGCCATCCGCACGCTTGCTTTCATCGAGTTTGGCGAGTTCAGCGGGCGAAATAAAGTTTACCTTATCCTGTTTGCTGAGCGTGCGCAATTTGGCACGAACCCCGTCAGCGTAAGCCAAAGAGTCTGCTAAATGATTCGTTACGTATTGTTGAGGCTCAGCAAAAGTGGTATAGTTGTCGGCATAGGCATTGAGGCTATCGATGCTGATTTTGCGTGAGGCGGCAACATCGTTGCACACGTTTTTCCAAATATCGCCCACGAAGGCGCTTACTTGTTCGCGGTTGGCATCACTCATACCCGTGAGAATAAAGGGTTCAACTGCACTTTTGTAGGTACCCACCTTGAATACCTGCATTTTAACACCAACTTTTTTGAGCAAGTCCGTGAAGAAAATGGGTTGTGAGGCAATGCCGTGCCAAGCTATCATGCCGCTTGGGTTAATGAGCAGTTTGTCGGCTACAGAAGCTACGTAATAGGCACCTTGCTCGTAGTTATCGCCATAAGCAAGAATGAACTTTTTGCTTTGTTTAAAGTCGAGCAATGCACGGCGCAGTTCTTGTGCAGTGGCATAGTCGGCAGACATGGCGCCACCTTCAAGATAGATGCCGCTGATGTCTTTATTGGTCTTTGCCACTTTGATGGCTTTAAGAATGTCGTCGAGACCTTGTGTTTTTGCCACATTACTATTAAGAAGATCGGCAAAAGGATTGTCCACCGCGCGTTCATTGATGCTTCCATTGAGCGAGATGCGCAATACGGTACCTTCTTTTAATGAGGGTTTAGCGCTATCGGCGGCTATCATAACGCCCATCATGATGATGCCGAAAAAGCTGATTACGGCACCGACACAAAGTATGCCCACAATGGTGGCCAATACGTACTTAAAGAACTGTTTCATCTGTTTATGTGTTTAAATGTTGTTGCAAATAAAGAAGTTTTATGTTTGACGTAGAAACGACTCTAAATGCTACATTTTTATTTTTCAAAATCGATGTCAACCTCCACAGGACAATGGTCCGAACCAAAGATTTCGGTATGAATTCTGGCGTCGGTTAAATTATTTTGTAAACGATTCGATGTTAAGAAATAGTCAATGCGCCAACCTGCATTTTTCTCGCGAGCACGGAAACGGTATGACCACCATGAATAGATGCCCTCGAGTGTGGGATTGAAAAAGCGGAAGGTATCAGTAAATCCCTCTGCAAGTAATTCGCTGAACTTGTTTCGCTCTTCGTCTGTAAATCCAGCATTCTTGCGATTGGTTTTGGGATTCTTCAAGTCTATTTCTTGATGTGCCACATTTAAGTCTCCACAAACCACCACAGGCTTTTTCTCATCCAATTGTTTAAGGTAGTTGCGGAAGGCATCGTCCCATGTCATGCGATAGTCAAGTCTACGCAAACCATCTTGTGAATTGGGCGTATATACGGTTACCAAATAAAAATTAGGCATTTCGAGTGTAATGACACGTCCTTCGTGGTCGTGTTCGTCAATGCCTAAACCGTATGTAACGGCTAGAGGTTCGTGCTTGCTAAAAATAGCAGTGCCCGAATATCCTTTTTTTTCTGCCGAATTCCAATACGATTTATAACCGTCGAATTCAATATCTAATTGATGAGGCTGCATTTTGGTTTCTTGCAAACAAAAGAAATCAGCATTCAATTGGGCAAAAGCTTCTCTGAATCCTTTTCCATCGCATGCACGCAGTCCGTTAACATTCCAAGAGATAAATTTCATTTAATCTAAAAAATTATGAACTATGATATGCGAAGATAGCAACTTATCTTGATACAGAACGTCATATCGCATTTTTTTCTTACCTTTGCACCATTATTTTTATAAAGAACACCACATGAAACATATAATCGCGCTGTTGACCTTTGTTTTGGCAAGTGTTTTTGCAGCACAGGCACAGCCTCAGTTACAATTTGATAAAACGACACAAGAACTTGGCACCGTGTTATGGCATATGCCACGCACCGCAACTTTTAAGATTACAAACAAGGGTACGCAAGACCTTGTGATTACAAATGTGCGTACTGACTGTGGTTGTACAAATGCAGAATGGACAACCAAACCTATTGGTCCTGGCGGCTCAGGTGAGATTAAAGCTACTTATGATGCTGAGATGTTGGGGCATTTTAACAAAGGATTGGCAGTTTACACCAATTTGCAGGCAGAACCCCAATACCTTAAGCTGGTAGGTGTGGTTTCAATGACAAGCAACGAACCAACTACTGAATATCCCTATAAGGTGGGCGACTATTATCTGAGTACGGACGATGTGGAATTCGACGACGTGAACCGTGGCGACTCTCCCACTTTTGTGCTTTCTATTTTGAATAGTAGTAAGCATTCATATCGTCCTGAATTAATGCATTTGCCTAAATACCTCACAGCACATGCCGACCCCGAGGTAATTCGTCCTGGTCGTGTTGGACGTGTATTGCTCACGCTGAATAGTGGCGAGCTTCATAACATGGGATTGACACAAACCAGCATTTATCTAAGTCGTTTCATGGGAGACCGTGTAAGCAAGGAAACTGAAATAAATGTTTCGGCAACGTTGTTACCCGATTTCTACGATACGCCTTTGCAACAGTCATTGGCTCCTGTGGCTCAAATTGATAGTACACACATTGACTTGGGTTCTTTGGGTAAGAAAAAGAAAATTTCTGGTCAACTCCTTATTAAGAACACCGGTAAAACACCTTTGGTCATTAGTGCCTTGCAGGTGTATAACCCCGGTATTAGCGTGAGTCTTAGCAAGCGTCGCATTGATCCGGGCGAAGCAGAAAAGTTAAAGATTACGGTGAATGCTACCACGTCTTATTTCAAGGGACGTCGTCGCGTGCTTCTTATCACCAACGATCCTAACCACTCAAAGATAGTGGTAGATGTAATTGCTAAGAAATAAGGTGTATGCTTATTTTTGCATAAAAACAAGTTTTTGGTGCAATAAATTTGGACCTTTCATAAAATGTTCGTAATTTTGCACCGCAATCGGAAAGTAGCGCAGTTGGTAGCGCACTACGTTCGGGACGTAGGGGTCGGGCGTTCGAGTC
>OLYN01000163.1_pt1 | contig 41550 bp, 35 predicted proteins | sample 1674231 | NCBI WGS metagenome assembly OLYN01 (sample SAMEA103958153, study PRJEB25191) | human gut metagenome
CAGTCCTCGTTGGTCTTGTATATCTGTGTAAGATCCCACATATACCTTTTGTCCAATCCCAAATATACTGTAAAGGCGCTCTGTGCCAGCTTTCTCGCGTTCATCAGCTTGCGCTCACGCTCCGGCACCTCGCTCTTGTATATCATCCTGTCGAATACCACCGTGGGCATCAGGTTGGATATTACCCGCTCGCAGGGTATATACGTGCCGTCCGCCAGCTCTACGCCGCGTACCGCGCCGTTTTTAACGTCTATCTTTGTTACCTCGGTGTTGTACCATATATCGCCGCCCATGTCCCTTATGGCCTTATCAAATGCCAGCGATATTTCATGGCTGCGGAAGCGTGCCATCCAGGGCTTCTGTGTAAGATATGTATATGTCATGAAGGTACCATCAGTTGACAAGAGCACACAAGCTCTTTAGGGTCTTCGAGTTTTAGAAGCCAAAGAGTATGGCAGAACAAGGAGGACGAGTGCAGAAATACTGGTTGTATTTCAAATGAGGACGACACAGTTATGCCGTGCTGTTTGGCTTCTAAAACCTTGTGTGTCCTTGTCAACTGATGGTATCTACATTGCTGAATTAACATTTATGTCTGCATCATATAGCATGGTTACAAAATCGGGATAATAGAAGCCCTTCTATTGCGCCAAAGCATTGACAATAGCTAAAAATTTTTGTAGAATTAATATCATTTGTTAGATTACATGCTTCAGCAATACCGGATTATATTCACATTTTTAAAATATAAATATACTGCCAGTCAGGGCAAAGAATCAAACATACTGAAGGGGTCGGGCCGATGGAAGAAATCCTAAGAATGGAACATATTACCAAGCGCTTTGGAGATATGTACGCGAACCGGGACATCAGCTTTGATGTCCGCAAGGGCGAGGTGCATACTCTGCTGGGCGAAAACGGCGCCGGAAAGAGCACATTGATGAACGTGCTGTTCGGCCTTTACCAGCCTACGGAGGGAAGCATATACATACACGGCAAAAAGGTGCGTATAGATTCACCTGCACAGGCGGTAAAGCAGGGCATAGGCATGGTACATCAGCATTTTATGCTGGTGGAGGCCATGACGGTGCTGGAAAATATAATACTGGGCGACCGCAATACAAAGGGCATATTCATAGACAAGGACGCCCGCCGCAGGGAAATACAGAAGCTGGCGGATCAGTACGGCCTTGAGGTGGAGCTGGATAAGCCCATAACCGAGATAGCGGTAGGCGCTCAGCAAAGGGTAGAGATACTCAAGGCGCTGTACAGGGGCGCAGAGCTGCTGGTGCTGGACGAGCCCACGGCCGCGCTGACGGACATAGAGGTGGCAGGGCTGTTCAAGGTAATGAACAAGCTTACCGCCGAGGGAAAGAGCATAATATTCATAAGCCATAAGATGCGCGAGGTACTGCATATATCCGACCGCGTAACCATACTACGGGCGGGCAGGAGCATATGTACCCTCAGCAGGGACGAGACTACCGGCGAGGAGCTTGCAAACCTTATGATAGGCAGAGAGCTTGCCCCCTCCCATTATGAAAAGATCGAGCAGCCGGGGGAACCGGTAATAGCGCTCAGAAACGTGGATTACTGCAAGGCTTCCAAGCATAACGGCCTCGATGGAGTCAGCCTCACCGTTGGAAGAGGCGAAATAGTGGGCATAGCGGGCGTGGACGGCAACGGTCAGAGCCAGCTTGCCCAAATAGTTACCGGCGTGCTTGTTCCTGAGGGCGGCGAGCTGGACCTTAAGAATAAAAAGATAGCCGTTTTCTCGCCGGAGGGCTTTATAGAGGAGAGGGTATCCCATATACCTGAGGACCGCAACAAGATGGGGCTCATAGGCAGTATGTCCATAAGCGACAATATAGTGCTCAAGTCCACCGAAAAGCCGGAGTTTTCAAAGAAAAAGGGCCTGCTTCTGAAAAAAAAGGCCATTAAGGGCTATGCCGAGGAGATGCGCGAAAAGTACGACATACGCTGCGTATCCGTGGAGCAGGAGGCAAGGAATCTTTCCGGCGGCAACCAGCAGAAGGTGATACTGGCCCGTGAGCTTGAGGGCAACCCGGACCTGCTGGTGGCAGTACATCCTACCCGCGGCCTTGACATAGGCGCTACCCGCTTCGTGCATGACAGCATGATAGCGGCACGGGACAGGGGCTGCGGCGTGCTGCTCATAAGCGCGGACTTTGACGAGATACTGGAGGTTTCGGACAGGATAGTGGTCATGTTCGAGGGGCAGGTAATGGGTGAATACCCGGGCAAGAACCCTCCCATACAGGAGATAAGCCTTGCCATGGCGGGCAAGTAAGGAGGACGGCATGAAAAACACCAAGATGATAAGCCTGCTGGTTCCCATAATATCCGTAATACTGGCCTTTCTCATAGGCTGCATAATAATGGCGGCGCTGAGCGCGAACCCTGCCGTGGCGCTGCAGGCTCTCTGGAAGGGCGCCTTCGGCAGCGTAAGGAACATAGGCACCACGCTCTCCCGCTCCACCCCGCTGATATTCACCGGCCTCTGCGCCTGCTTTGCCTATAAGTGCGGCGTGTTCAACCTGGGCGGCGAGGGCCAGTTTATAATGGGCTCCGTGGTGTGCACCGTGATAGCCACCCAATGCGGCTTTACCGGGCTGCCCGCCATAATAATATGCCTTATAGCCGGCGCCGTGGCAGGCGGCCTTTGGGCGATGATACCCGGTGTGCTGAAGGTGTACAGAGGGCAAAACGAGATGATAATCTCCATAATGATGAACTACATAGCCACGCTTTTCATGGGAGTGCTGTTCACAAATTGGCTGAGGGACGGCTCTGTCCCGCAAACCATAGCGGTGCCTGACGGGACGCGGCTTACCAGGCTGTTCGGACTGCGCGCCACCTCTGCCTTCATCATAGCCATAGCCGTAGGCCTCATAGTTTACTATTTCCTGTTCAACACCTCAAAGGGCTTCCGGCTCAGAGCGGTGGGCTTCAACATGACCGCCGCCAAGTTCAACGGCTTCGCAGTGGAAAAGTACTTTCTATTCAGCTTTCTCATATCCGGCATGATAGCGGGCCTGGGCGGCAGCGCGGAGATACTCGGTACCCAATTCTTCCTTATAAACGGCTACGCCGCAGGTTACGGCTTTGACGGCGTATCCATGGCACTGATAGGCCAGCTTCACCCCATAGCTACCATGCTTGTAGCGATATTCTTCGCTGCCCTCCGTGTAGGCTCAACCACTATGCAGGCGGCTACTGGCGTGCCTACCAGCGTATCCGATATAATACAGGCGCTGGTGATAGTGTTTACCGTGGCGGGCCTTGCCCTGGTAAAGCTGCCTGAGTTCAAGGCCTTTACCGACAGGGTATTCGCAAAGAAAAAGGAGGTGGCGTAGCATGAGCTGGGAATTCATATCAAATCTTCTCCTCGCGAGCGTAAGAATGGCTACGCCCCTCATATTCCTGGCGCTGGCAGAGCTGTATTCCCAGCGGGCGGGTCTGGTACATATAGGCCTTGAAGGCTTGGCCTCCATAGGCTCCCTTGTGGGCTTCCTTGTGAGCCTTATAACCGGCAACCCCTTTCTGGGCGTTCTGGCGGGCGCCGCCGCAGGCATACTGGTGAACATGATATACGCCTACGCTACCATAACCCTCTGTGCAGAGCAGATAGTGTACGGCATGGCAATAAACATATTCGCCCCTGCGCTGGCCTCCTTTATATACCGGGTATACTTCGGCGCGGGCTCTGAGCTGGTGCAGGTAAGCCTTATGGAAACGCTTGCCTCCAGAATGGGCATCACAGCCAACGGCTTCATATCGAAGCTGTTTCTGGATCAGACCCCCATGGTATACCTTGCGTACCTGCTGGTAGTATTCACGGTGATATACTTCAACAGGACAAAGTCCGGACTGAACTACAAGGCGGTGGGCGAATACCCCAAGGCCGCCGCGACGCTGGGCATTGACGTAATAGGCATAAAGTACACGGCGAGCGTTATCTGCGGCGCCCTCGCGGGCATCGGCGGCGCTTACCTAACCACCTGCTACACCACCACCTATGTTGACGGCAATATCGCGGGCCGTGGCTTCATAGCTCTGGCGGCGGTAATATTCGGCCGCTGGAACGCAGGCGGCGTGCTGATAGCCTGCCTCTTCTTCGGCTTCTGCGACGCATTGCAGATACGCCTTCAGGTGGGCAGCTACAACATACCCTATCAGTTCTTCCAGATGATACCCTATATCGCTACCGTAGTGGTGCTCGCGGCAATAGGCATGAAGAAGGCCGGACCCAAGAGCTGCGGCAAGCCTTACCGCAAGGAAGAACGCTAACTCTGACATAATAGCCGGTCATGCGGCTGTTATATAAACAAAAAATCGAAACGGAGGAATTACAAATGAAAAAGTTCTTAGCAATGCTGCTGGTCGCCGCTATGGTATTCTCAATGGCAGCCTGCGCCAAGGCGCCCGAGGCCGCCCAGCCCGCCGCAACGGAAGAGACCGCCGGCGAGACCGCGGAGACCGCCGAAGCCCCCAAGGACGGCAAGGTATACAAAGTAGCCATGATCTGCGACTCCAGCATTTCCGATGGCGGCTGGGGCATGTCCTGCTACAACGCCATGATGGACGCCGCAGAGAAGCACGGCTGGGAAACCGCCGTATCCGACAGCATTGAACAGTCTGCATACTTTGACACTATCGATTCCTACTGCACTCTGGGCTACGATATGATCTATGCTCCCGGCAATCAGTACACCGACGCCGTACTGCAGGCTGCCGCAGAGTATCCCGACATCGCTTTCGCCCTGCTCAATGGCGCTGCCGATACCCCCGCCAAGGCCGAGAACGGCAACGTATCCTCCCTGCTGCCCAACGCCACACAGATAGGCTGGATTGCCGGCGCTCTGGCGGGCCTTATGACCGAGACCGGCACCATCGCCTTTATCGGCGGCATGGAGCTGGACACCACCAAGGGCAAGTATGAGGGCTATAAGGAGGCCGCCGCCTACGTAGCAGAGAAGGCCGGCAAGACGGCAACTACTCTGGATATCGTATACTCCAACTCCTTCTCCGCCAGCGACAAGGGCATCGAGTTCGCCAAGGCCATGATTGACAAGGGAGCCGACGTATTCTTCGGCGACGCTTCCGCCGTTGACTCCGGCGCACGTCAGGCCATAGACGAGTACAACGCCGCACAGGGCAGCATAAAGGTATTCGACATAGCGCAGCCTGCTGACCTGCTGGGCCAGAACGAATGCATCATAGGCTCCCAGGTGACGGACAACTCCGCCATGGTAGGCTCCTGCATGGAGGCTGTTGAGGCCGGCAAGCTGGGCGGCGACGTCATTTACGGCACCCTCGAGAACGGCGCTCTTTCCGCCGGCGCGGTAAGCGACCTGGTACCTGCGGAGATAAAGGATCAGTATAACGCCTACATCGAGGAGATGAAGGCCGGCACCTTTATGAAGTAATAACTACTCAGCCAATATAAATAATGACGATACCCCGGCATGGCCGGGGTATCGTTGCAGTCTGAGGGAGGAGGTTGACGGCGTACCTTTAGTATTAAAATACAGTCCATCAGTATTATCGCCCCTAAGAAACAAACTATTGATATTGTTTCCCAAAGAATATATATAAATGCTAAATCCAATAAAATAATATTTATAGTGTTAAAAAGAAGGGGGATAATATGAAAAAATAACTTACATTGACGCTGGCACTTATCATGATGCTGTGCCTGCTGCCGAGCGTGGCGTTTGCAAAAGACATGTCTTGGACATGGACGGGTACCATTATCGGCGGCAAATATTACAATAGCCTCAGACACAGATGGTAGAAAGTGGCAAAGAAGCTACCTTTACAGTAAATAGTAAGGAACCCACCAGAACTAACTACGATTTTAAGGGATGGAGCACCGACAAGAATGCTACGACCGCAAGCTATCATGGCGGAGAAAGCATAAAAATAAACAAGAATACCACCCTGTACGCCGTGTGGGCAAACCCCGCGCCCAGCGAGAGCCCTGCTCCCAGCGAGAAACCCGAGCCTACAGCTACGCCTACGCCGAATATACCGTGGGTACCCGGCCATGACCATAACCACAACAATAACGGTGTTCCCCCTATAGTTTACATACCCCCCAAGACCGGCGACATGCCCTTCTGTTTATAATTTATCGTGAATACGGGAGAACAAAAAACGCGGGGCGCAATGTATTAGTTGCATAAAAATGTAAAGTATGAGAAAATTAAGAAAATATCGATATAAAACTCTTAAAAATTACATTATAAACAGAGGAAGAAGAGAGTGGAATCAAGGGAATTGCTATGCAGGATCAAAGCGGGAGATGAAGAGGCTTTCAGGACGATGGTATTGACCTATGGAAAGCCGGTATACCTGCGGCTTTTGGAGCGCTCCGGGAATAAGGAGGTGGCCAAAGAGGCGCTCAGGGAGGCGTTTATCGACCTGTATATCACCGTTAAAATGGCCAACAGCAAAGACCCTGTGGAAGCGCTGCTTTACAGCAGGGCGGAGGAGATACAGGCGGATATGCTGCGCCGATCCTGCGAAAGACTGTTTTACACTGCCACGAATGCAAACGCCCCAGAGCTGCCTAGAACCCAGCCGGAGATAAAGAGGGCCGATGTTCAGCCGTCGGATATCCCTATTCTGGCCAAGGCGGAGAAAAGGCCGTGGAGCGTGGGAAGGCTGGCTGCCGCCATAGCGCTCTTCGCAGGAATACTTGCCGCTCTATGGGTCATAGCCGGCCTGCTTATGGATATGGGCTTTTTGCCCTATATCGACATGGGTTATAGCTGGTTCAATATGAACATAGCGCCCTGGTTTTAAGCATGGAGGCGGCACATGAAGGATAGCAAGGTAATAGCCGTTATGTTAGTGGTGTTCATGCTTCTCTTGATGACCATAGGCGTGCTTTTTATGGTGCGGCCCGGCGTGATAGACAACAGGCGGGCGGCCAAAGAGACGGAGATAATTGCCATGATAGAAGCGAGCGGAGGCAGCGTGGAAATACCAGATATGCAGCTACCGGAGGTGCAGGGAGAGGAGGACGAGACCTTCGAGGGCTACGAGCCGGGCTTTGAGCAGGACATGGGCTCGATTCCCGGCTATGAGCCGGAAGAAGGCGCCGAGGAAAGTAAGTCGGTGGGCCGCGGGACTATATCCATACCCGCCATAGACCTGAAAATGGCGGTAATGGAAGGCGCGGATAGGCGCGCCCTGCGGGGCGGCGCGGGCTGGCTGCCCTCATCGGCTGAGATGGGTGCGCCGGGAAACTGCGTCATATTCGGCCACCGGATGAAAAAATACGGCAGACATTTCAACAGGCTGGATGAGCTGGAAGCAGGGGACGAGATAAACCTTTCCGCTGGAGATGGAGATGTTTATACATATACCGTTACGGGGAAGGAAACTATCGAGCCGGAGGAGCTGTTTAATGCGCTGAGTTCCCACAACGACGGATACTCGCTTACTCTGGTGACATGTACTCCGGTCGGGAAAGGGACACACCGGCTGCTCATATATGCGGCAATGCAGCCATAAGACAAAGGATCAAAGGGGATAAGGACTATGAAATTCAAGAGCTTTAATCGCGTGCTTGCTGCTTTGCTGATGCTTACGATGCTTGCCGGTCAGGTGCTTATGAGCACTGCCATGGCCTTAAATGAGGAGCCGGGCATAGTGATACTGGATGAATCCGATCTGCTGGAGACGGAGCCAACGCCTACCCCGGCGGCAGAACCGCCTGAGGGCGGCGAGCTGCCTGCCGAGGGCGGCATGCCCACGCCGGGGGCAGCGGAAACAATAGAAATAAGTGAGGAAGATTTTACCGCCACGCCCACTCCCATGCCTGTCGAACCCACCGATACGCCGGAGGCAAGCCCGACCATAGAGCCCACCGTCACGCCGCTTACCGCCGAAAACGGCATAATGCTGCTGGGTGATACTCTGGAAGATGGCGATGGTGGACTGAGTATAACAGTAAACTCTGATAGAACCACTGTGCAAGATGGGGATGAATATATCTTTTCTGTGGGAATAAAAGATGATGACCTTACGAAAGAGCCAAATATAAAAGCTGGAGATAAGGTTACTATAAAACTGCCGGAATTTCTTGAAATAGAGAAATTCCCAAACCAATTGCAGCAGTATTTTAATTGGCCCCCAGAATACGATAAGAATACCCATACCATAACGCTTACCTTTGAGGATATAAAGCCAGGCGCACAGAGCCTCAATGTGCAATTTTCCATTACTGCCAGAGTGAATACCATAGGCTATGATGGCGATGGCCAAGGGAGCATAGAAGTCGGTCTCGGAAAAGTTAAGAAAATAAGTACGAATATTGGGTTGGACACCGGAGCGGGAGAGGGCAGTGAACAGGGTGAGCCATACCTTGTAAAAAGCATATGGAGCAATGGTAGACCGAACGGTGAAAGATACATAATGAAAGAAACCGACAAGCCTATAGGCTACTCTGTAGGTTTTGGTGTAAATAGCGGCAACGGGGCTGTAATAACCTTCGCAGATGACATGAGCAGTGGAAACCTTGCTTTGTGCAGCGTGAACGGTGATACAAGCGCACCTCTCGAAAATTGTATAACAAGGGTTACTATAAATGGCAGCGCGGTTTTGCCGACGAAAGTGGAGAATGGCAGACTTGTATTCAGCCATGAAAAGCTGGGTACTATGACTATAAGCAAACAAGGTAAAGGGTTCAAGGCGGAAATTACAACTAAAGCCGAAGAGCAATCTGAATTCGTAGAAGTCGGTATCAGGTATTTTGCCGTTATAGTTGGCGATGCTGTAAACGCGACCAACACCGCCACTTTAACAATAGGTGGAGGAAAATCATATACTGATAATGCTACTATAATCAGGTATGAATCCCAGGGCGCCGTAGTATGGAAGAGAGCGTTAGATAACGGGAATGAAGTAACCGTTATAGATATTACAGAAACGGACAGCATAACTTTCCGTATAAAAATAAACCAGTACGGAGAAGGAAGCCTATATAAAGATGGTGATGTGATAGCGTTTGACGATTTGGAGCCATGTTTAACGTATGATCAAACTGCGGAAAGTTCGATACGAGGTCCATTTAGAATAGAAGCAAATAATAATCGTCTAAATATAGTAAAGAGTGGGGACGATCCGATACCGGCAGGAGAGTACAATATTGATTTTAGTGTAAAAGTAGATAAAGAAAAGCTTGATTACGGAAATGCAACCACAAATACTGTAGGCAACACCGTTACCATATGCCGTAAGGCCAAGCTTACAATAAATAAGACCTGGGCTGACGGCAAGAAAATTGGAGAGGGAGCCGAATTCTCACTGCTGGATGGGAAAAATGTCATAGCCAGCGCGCAGAGCAATGGAGACGGTTTGGTTACGCTCTATATAAGTGCTGACGATCTCAAATCGGGGCAGCATACGTATGTTCTTAAAGAGACCGTGGATGAAAACAGCGAGTACAGCTCCGTCAAGGACAAAGAAGTGGTAATAACCAAGGCGGATAATGCTATTATTATAAATTCTATTGACGGGCAGAATAATGCCTCCGGCGAAGCGCGGGTATTCATAACAAATACGCCGGATTCGGGTGTTGGCTCCGTGACGTTCAAAAAGCTCGGCGAAGGGAAAGAACAAATAGGAGGCGGTACGTTCCAGCTCTGGAAGAAAAACGAAGGCAGCGATGATGAGTGGATCGCGGATTTTTCTACCGTAAACGGTGTGTGGAGTAAGGACAATCTCCCCTACGGCACGTATTACGTCCAGGAGATAACCGCACCGCATGGGTATATACTTGATAGCAAACCCTCTGATGGGATTACTATAAAAAAGACCGCCGCCCATGGGACAATCACCATGACCAACGAGAAGTACACTGCGGGCAGCATCACCGTAAAGAAGGAAGATGAAGACGGCAAGCCGCTGGCGGGCGCGGAGTTTATGCTGTCCGGCCCGAAAATAGATAAGAAAACCACCGATAATAGCGGCGTTGCAGAGTTTACCGGGCTGGAAGCCGGGAAGTATTTTATAATCGAAAAAACTGCCCCGAAGGGTTACGGAAGATATGACGGAACCGTTACCGTGGAAATAAAGGCTGACGGTACTGCAACCGTAGACGACCTGCCAAAAGGAATCAGCTTTGCTGGCGAAACCGTAACTTTGACATGGACTAACACCCGCGATAAGGGCAGCATAAGCATAACCAAGACAGGAAGCGCAAATAATCCTTTGCAGGGCGCGGTGTTCGGACTTTATAAGGACGCTGCCGCCGCCGAAAAGCCGATTGACACTCAGCAGACCGACAAAAACGGCGAGGCACTGTTTGCAGACTTGGAGGCCGGAAAGTATTATGTTAAGGAAATTGCTGCGCCCAACGGTTATGTGCTGGATGAAACCATACGGCCTTTCACGATAGGCGGAAACAATGCCTGGGATGTTAAAACCAATATAGAGAACAGCTTAAAGCAGTACACGCTCAAACTGACGAAGAAGGGCGACGATGGGAAGCTGCTCCCGGGCGTTGAGTTTACGTTAAGCGGCAACGGCATAACCAAGAAATCCGCAAGCGGGCAGGATGGCGTGGTAAAATTTGAGGGCCTTCCATTTGGAAGGTATACTATCACGGAAACCAAAGCGCCACAGGGGTATGTTCCTGCCGGCAGCATTAACGTTGAAGTAAAGGGCGATGGCAGCAATGGAAGCGTCATACAGGTCGGGGATGTTATAAACAAAAGGACGAAGCTCACCGTCACAAAATTTGCAGAGGACGGAAAAACGGCGCTTCCCGGCGCAAAGTTTGTAATCAAGAGCGCCGACGGGAAGTATGCAAAGGTCGATGGGACAAGCTTTGCTTCTTTTGCCGATAAAAAAGAAGATGCGACCGCGATAGTCACCGGCGAGAACGGTGCCTTTACCCTTGAATACCTCCCCTTGGGCAAATACGTTCTGGAAGAAATAGAAGCCCCAGAAGGGTACATGATCGTAACGGCGAGCAAGGATTTCGAGATAAAAAACAGCGAAACGCGGGTCAGCATAAACAATACTAAGATAAAGACCGGACTGAAAATAGTCAAGACTGACGAAAACGGCAAGCTGCTGGAGGGCATAAGGTTTGTATTGAAGGATAGCGGCGGCCAAGCTGTACAGGCAAGCGGAAGCGGCGGCAAATATACCTATACCGGCCGAGGGGATACAGGCACCGGGTTCACTACGGATGGACGCGGAGAGATATTCGTAAGCGGTCTGCTCTGGGGCACATACTATCTCAGCGAAACAAATGCCCCAAAGGGCATGGTGGAAATAAAAGATCAAATCGTTAAGGTGGACGCCGAAAACCATAACAAAACGATTGAGCTTAAGCTGGAAAACAGGAGCGAAAAGGGAAAGATCGAATTCAAAAAAACCGACGGCGCGGGCAATGGCCTCGCAGGGGCGGTGTTCAAGCTGAAGCTTGTAGAAGGAAGCGGCACGGCGTATTCCTCAGTAAAGCAGATGTATGCCATTTCCGACGATAAGGGGCGGGTCAGCTTTGAGGACGTGCCGTATGGCGTGTATGAGCTTACGGAGGTAATAGCGCCGGAGGGCTATGTGCGCAGCGATGAGACGTATTATGTGAGCATCGGCGGCGCTGTGGCGGAAGGCAAAAACATAGTCAGCGTTCCGAACCCATGGACGAATTCCCGGACGGAGAAGGAGTTTACCGTTGAAAAGGTAAGCGCCGACGGGGGCGAACCCTTGAACGGCGCGGTATTTCAGGTGCTGGATGAGGGTAAGAAGCCCATAGATGGCAAGATAATAACTACATACGGCGGCTCCGGCACGGTAACGCTGCCTCTGGGCAAATACTACCTGAAAGAGACGGTAGCTCCTGAGGGCTATGAACTGAACGAGGAGCTTATACCCTTCGAGGTCACGACGAACGGGCGCAACACCGTAACCGTGAAAAATACGCCCAAGACCGGCTCGCTGACGATACAGAAGGCCGATAAAGACGGCAACCCCCTGCTCGGAGCGGAGTTTAAAATATACGCTATGGGGGATGAGGCCCGGAAAAATCCAATTTATACGTTGATAACCGATAGCAGCGGCAAGGCCGTTAAAACCGGCATACCCTACGGCAGCTATGTGGCGATAGAGAGCCGTGCGCCGGAGGGGTACGAACTGGACAATACGGAGCATACTTTTGACATACCGCAAAAGAATGAGGACGGAACGGTTAGTGCGGATATAAGTATTTCCGTAAAAAACACAAAGAGCCGCTATGCCCTGAGCATTGAAAAAAGGGATATTAACGATGAGAACAAAAAGCTGGCAAATACGAAATTTGCCGTGAGGGGCGGCGGCTTCTATGCGGAGGTCGAGACCGGCGAGGACGGTACCGTTATGGTGGAGGTACCCGCTGCCGGCACATATAGTATAACCGAGATCGCGCCGCCCGTGGGCTATACCATAGACCCCAATACCTACACGGTAAATGTATCGGGCCATACCGAGGCCGGAGAGGAAGAGCCGTTCACTGCGAGAAACTACAAAACCAGAGTAAAGCTCAGCAAGGTGGACGAGAATGAAATACAGCTTAAAGGCGCAGAGTTCAGCATACTTGATGCGGAAGGGAAGCAGCCTGCAAAGTTTACCCAGGAAGGCAGCATGTATACCTATTCTGAGGACGGCGATGTTACAGCCATAACGGCAGGATATGCCGAGATAGTCGGACTGCCGGTGGGGAGCTATATCCTGCGGGAGAATAAGGCGCCGGAAAATTATATACCAATGGAGGATATGAGCTTCCATGTGCGGGCGGATCTGTACGATAAGGCGCTGGAGCTGACCGTTGAAAACCTGCCCCATGAACAGGGCGTTGCTGTGCTGAAGGAGAGCCCGGACGGAACGCGGCTCAGGGGAGCGGTATTCACGCTGTACAAGGACGATTCAGTGATAAAGGAGGTTACAACCGGCAACGCCGGCGTGGCGCTGTTCACCGGATTGAACCCCGGCAGATACTATATCAAAGAAACCAAGGCGCCCGAAGGATATAAGCCTTTGGATAATAAGTTTGAATTTACCATAGACGAAAAAGGAAATCTGCAAGGCGATGGCTTCAGCGGCGAAGGGCTGTATACGCTTACCGTAAAGAACAGCTCTCTTGAATACGGCTTTAAGGTAAAAAAGGTAAGCGCAAACGATGAAGGGCTGACGCTGTCCGGCGCGGAGTTCCGCATACTTGGGGGCGGCCTGGACAAAAGGTATACCACAGGGGCAGATGGGCTTACGGAGCAGATAACGCTCCCCATAGGCGAATATACGCTTACGGAGATGAAAGCGCCGGAGAGCTACGTTATAAACGGAGCGGGGCGGCATATCTCCGTCAAGGCGGACGGCATATACCTCGACGGTGGTAAGCTGGGCGAAGGGGCGGCCATCACAGTCCGCAACGCCCCCGTAAACTTTAAGCTCAGGCTCGTGAAGGTGGACGCGGATACGAACCAGCCCCTTGCAAACGTTGCATTCATGCTAAAGGGCGAGAAGGGCGCCCACTCCCTTATTACCGGCAGCAACGGCATCACCGATACAATATCCCTCGCGCCGGGGAAATATACGTTGTCCGAGGTAGCCGCGGCGGAGGGCTATGCCATACCCCTGAACGGATGGGGCTTTACCGTAACGGAGGGCACAGTTCAGCAGGTGACGAATACCAGCGAGGTGACAGAGTGGAACTTTAAAGGCGGCCTGCTGACGCTGACCTTGAAAAACAGCCGGATATACGGCGGCCTCACCATAGAAAAAACTGACGGCAAGGACGGCGGCGCCCTGGCGGGCGCGGAGTTTACCGTAGCCGGAAGCGACGATACGCCGCTGACCTTTATAAAGAATAACGGCAGATACGAGGCGGCTGCGGGCGAGGGCGCATCGAGCACCATAGCTACAGACGCCAACGGTAAGGCTCATATAACAGGGATGAAGTTCGGAAATTATACCGTAAAGGAAACAAAGGCCCCCGAAGGGTATGTGTTGAAGGGAGACCGCCACAGCATAGCCATAAGCAGGCAGCAGACCGAGGTGACGCTGCGGCTGAAGAATGACAAGGCCATGTACAAGATCACGGCGATAAAGCAGGATGCGGGCGAAAACGGAAAGCTGCTGATTGGGGCGGAATTCATGCTGTATAGCATGGAGGGCGCTGTTGTGGCAAAGGCAGTAACGGGCTACGACGGTGCGGCAGTATTCGAGGTTCCTGAGGGCAAGTATAAGCTCATAGAGACAAGGGCCCCTGCAGGCTACCAGCTTAGCGGCGACTTTGTGCGGGAGATCACCGTCAACGCAGTACAGGGAGCGGTGGGCGAATTCAAATATACCTTCAACAACGAAAAGACCAGCTACTCCATAGAGATACATAAGCACGACTCCGAGGATAAGCAGAAAAAGCTTGCGGGTGCGGAATTTGCCGTTACGGATAGCCGGGGCTTTACCAAGACAGTGACGACCGACGCCTCAGGCAAGGCGTCTATTACCGAGCTGCCTTACGATGATTACACTATCCGCGAGATAAAGGCGCCAAAGGGTTATGCGCTGAGCGATAAGGAGTACTCAGTAAAAAAGACAGAGCTTCTCCATGGCAGCCCCGTAGTTATTGAGGCGGCAAACAAGTATATACTGGGCAGCGTGACCATTAAAAAGGTAGACCACGAGAACCCCGAAAAGCTCCTTGAAGGGGCGAAGTTTAACGTGACGGATGAAAATGGCAGCCTGCTCATGTGGAAGGCAGAGGGCGACGTATACACGTTGGATGAGCGCGGTAGCAGCGTAATAACTGCGGGCCGGATAACGCTTAAAGAGCTGCCGGAAGGCACATATACCCTTACCGAAATCGACGCGCCCAGCGGCTACGCTATACTGGACGGCAGCAGAACCTTCACTATAACCGAGGCGAATATGACGGCGCCGCTTGAAATAAAGGTAGAAAATCTGCTTAGGCGTACGGCGGTAGGCTTCATAAAGGTGGATAAAAACAACAAGGAGCTGCGCCTTGCGGGCGCGGAGTTCACCCTCTACAGGATGAATGGCGAAAAGCAGGGCGAAGTTGTGGCAACGGGAGTGACCAACAGCAACGGCCTCGTGACATTCACCGAGCTCACGATGGGCAGCTACCGGGCTAAGGAAACAAAAGCGCCAAAGGGCTATAAGCTTTGGAACGCCCCCATAGACTTTACCGTGGACGAATACGGGAAGGTAAGCGTAGGGAGCACCGAGCTAAAGCCGGAGGGTCTTGTATACACCGCCATGATAACCAACACCGCAGAGGAAAAGGAGATAACCCTGAAGAAAGTGTCGGATACCGGCGAGGCGCTTACGGGAGCCACATTCAGGCTGAGCGGCGAAAAGAGCTATATACTTACCACCGGCAGCGATGGTACGGCAAAGATTAGCCTGCCATACGGCGATTACATACTGGAGGAAGTAATAGCTCCGGACGGGTATGTGCTCAGCAGCGAAAAGCAGGCGCTGAACCTGAGCGACTCAGGATTAAAGCTGAACGGCAAGGCTGTATCAGGGTTTACGGTCACGCTGAAGAATCAGCCCGTGACATTCGCCCTGACGCTGCATAAGCGGGATGCCTCTACGGGCAAGGCACTATCCGGTGCGACGTTCAAAATAACCGGCAACAGCTACACAAAGACCGTTACCGCGGATGCGTTAGGCAATACCGAGACCATAAAGCTCAGGCCGGGGACCTACGGCATAACCGAAACGGCAACGCCCAGCGGATATATAAGGCCTTTGGGCGGATGGACGCTCACTGTGGAGCGTGATGGGGACATGAGCGTATCCGGCAACGGCGCTTACATATCCTTGGGCAATACAGTGGTGCTGACGGTGGACAATATATCCAATCAGCCTTGCGCTACACCGACCCAGCCCCCCTGCTCAACGCCGGGCCCAGGCAGCACGCCTAAGCCCGCTGGGGGGGCAGGTAAGACGGGCAGCATAGGCAAGACCGGCGAGCTGGGCGGAGATATACGGCTGCTGTGCGGCGCGGCAATGATGCTGTTGTCTTTCACGGGACTGTTGGCGCTCCTGATAGCCGATGGCCGGAAAAAGCAAAAGTATATGATAGGCATGTAGCGGCGTACCGCGGTTAGGACGTTTGAGAACTGTATAAACAAAAACAGCCTGGATATGGTACGGCGTATGACCGTCCAGCCCAGGCTGTTTTCAAGTAAGTAAAGATTATAATGGACGGCACGTGACCGAAAGGTGAGGGCGCTGCGAAAGCGCCAAAAGGTCATGAATTCGCTTTATTCTCTCATCAGCGCGTCCACGAGGGTCTCTATGGATATGCTGCCCATGCCGCCAAAGGTTTGCAGCATATGGCCGGATAGCAGCGTAAAGAACAGCTCTGCCCGCTCGCCCAGTATCCCGGCGTTGCGGGATTGCAGCTTCAGCGCGCCCAGCTCCAGCATCAACCGCCACTTTTGCTTGTACTCCGTCATGAGCTCGCGTATGGGGGTATCTTCGCTGGCGCATTCTGCGCACAGTACGCAGTACAGCCGCGCGTTGTGCCCGTCTGCCATGAGACTTTCAAACAGGCGAATAAGCGCCGGGCGGAGGGCTTCCTCACGGTTCAGACCGTCTACCCAGGAGAAAAGTATGTCCGTCATATGGCAGAGACAGTCATCGGTTATGGTGACGATAAGTTCGTCCTTGGTGGAATAGTAGTAATAAAGTGTGCCCTTGCTCAGCTTTGCTTCGGCTGCGATATCGCCCAGGCTGGTGCCGTGGACGCCCTTTTGTGTAAAGAGGGAGGATGCGGTATACAGTATAGCGTCACGTACAGACGGAAAATCCCCGTGTTTGCGCGGCATATGCGTCCCTCCTTCCGGCAAGCCCAAATATCGGCCTTTTGACTGACAATATATAAATTATACAATACGGGAAGTGCGCATACAAGTTCAATATTGCAAAAATAAAAAAAGCGGGGAAATCCCTGCTTTTTTTATCTGTCGCAATTAGTTCATGCCATAGCGCTTCTTAAAGCGATCCACGCGTCCGCCGGTATCTACCAGCTTCTGACGGCCGGTAAAGAACGGGTGGCACTTGGAGCAAATTTCAACCTTGAGCTCACCCTTGACGGAACCGCTCTTGAAGGTCTCACCGCAAGCGCAACGAACGATGCTCTCACCGTAATTGGGGTGGATATCCTTCTTCATCGTGTTATCCTCCTGTATTTGCTGGGCGCAGGGCGATTAGCCGCCCTCCTGCTGCATGCGGGCATATACAACCCGAACGAAGTTATTATATCTTATACTGCGGTGCCGGTGCAAGTACTATTTTGATATATTCGGGCTTTTTTTATAAATGAACCCGACCGAGACCGGGGTACGGAGTGCCGCGGTTTATTTGTTGAAGGTCTTGCCTGTGGTGAAGCCGTCCTTCTCATAGGCGTTGTTCCATGCCCGTATCTTGGCGACGAATTCCTTGTTGTTTTCCGTCTTCTCAAGCATGGCGATGAGCTGCTCGGTGATTTCCGCAGGATTGCCGTTGCCCAGCATTTTGCGTATGATGTACACTGCGTCCATTTCGTCTGGGGAGAGAAGCAGGTCATCCCGGCGGGTACCGCTCTTGTAGATGTCTATGGCAGGGAATATGCGCTTTTCGGAGAGCTTGCGGTCAAGGTGTATCTCCATGTTGCCTGTGCCCTTGAATTCCTCATAAACTATATCGTCCATGCGGCTGCCGGTCTCGATGAGGGCGGTAGCGATTATGGTTAGGCTGCCTCCGTTTTCGATGTTGCGGGCAGCACCGAAGAAGCGCTTGGGCTTATGCAGCGCTCCCGGATCCATACCGCCGGAAAGAGTCTTGCCGGTGGCGGGGATAGTAATATTGTAGGCGCGGGTGAGACGGGTTATGGAGTCTATGAGGACTACCACGTCCTTGCCCTGCTCCACCAGGCGCATAGCGCGCTCCTGCGCCATTTCGGCTACGCGGGTATGATGCTCGGGCAGCTCATCAAAGGTGGAGTACAGTACCTCACCCTTTATGCTGCGCTGCATATCCGTGACTTCCTCGGGCCGCTCGTCTATGAGCAGCACTATGAGGGTAACGTCGGGATAGTTGTTGGTTATTCCGTTGGCTATGTTCTTGAGCAGCGTAGTCTTGCCGCTCTTGGGCTGGCTGACGATAAGGCCGCGCTGGCCCTTGCCTATGGGGGCTATGAGGTCTACCAGGCGAATGGCCAGATTCTGGTCCTTTGCGCCGGTGCCGTCGTCATATTCCAGAGTGAGACGCTCATTGGGGTATATGGGCACAAGCTCCTCAAAGGGCTTACGCTTCATGGCCTCCTCGGGATCAATGCCGTTTATGGCTGTTATGTACAGCAGCGCGAGAAAACGCTCGCCCTCCTTGCTTGGACGGGTCTTGCCGGTGACGAGATCGCCTGTGCGGAGGCCGAAGCGGCGTATCTGGGCGATGGAGACGTATATGTCCTTGTTGCCCGGCAGATAGTTGTCGCTGCGGAGGAAGCCGTAGCCATCGGGCAGCACTTCGAGTACGCCTTCGCAATCGCCGCATTCTCCGCCCTCGAGAAGGCCGGGAACTGCGGGATTGCTGGTGCCGTATTCTTTGTTGTAGTAGCCCTCGGGACGGTCTGGTCTGCGGAAGCTTTCCTCGGACTGCTGCTCATAGGCGGCCTGATAGCTCTGCTGCTGATAGCCCTGCTGGTAGGAGGGCTGCTGGTAGCCCTGCTGGGAATAGTCCCTGTTATAAGAAGGCTGATAACCCTGCTGGGAGTAGTCCCTGTTGTATGCCTGATAGCCCTGCTGCTGATAACGGTTCTGATTGTAGCCGTATCCCGGCCGCTGCTGATAATTCTGTTGATAGGGTTTGCGGTACTGCTGCTGATAGCCCATCTGACGGGGCTGCTGTGCCTGATACGCAGGTACATACTGAGAGCGGGGCTGTGCAGGAGCTTCGTGCAGAACGTCGCTGTGCCGCACGTGTGCTTCCTCAGCTGGCTGTTCTGCGGCCTGTATTGGCTGCCCGGATGCAGGGGCGGCGGGCTGTGGATCAGGCTGGGCTTCGAGCTGGGGAGCCGGCGGCTCAGCTGGCTGCTGCACCGCGGAGGGTATCGCTCCGCCGTTCATTATGATGTCCACAAGCTCGTTCTTGCGGTATTTTGTGAGTGACTTTACGCCCTGAAGCTTGGCGATCTCCCTAAGATCGTTCAAGCTCTTTTCCTGAAGCATTTCTCTGGTCACTGTGGGGGTACTCCTTTCGACATATGGCATAAAAATTTATAAAAAACCACGGAATTAGCTATAACTTTCATTTGCTGATGCAGCAAAAAGCCGCATACCGATAGTATTACCAGAAAGTGGGAAAATATAATCACTGTTTTTCTTTCTGCCTGGCCTGGATCTAATCAATGAAAAAGCTATGCTGATACAATTGGTTTTATCCGGGAAAACATGTAATATCATAATAATAGTATATTCCAAAAAGAAAGCTGTCAAGCGTTAAAAGACATAAATTAACTTTATATTCACAAATGACAAAAAATGCCTGTTTTTTTATGGTATCGGCAAATTTTCCATAGAGCTTTTGCATATATATCTATGAAAGTTTCACAAGGGGGTAAAGCAAAAATGCAGGATCAGCGGCTGCTGGAAGGCGGAAGGATACGAAGCCATTCCATACACATAGACGACAGGCGGCTCATTAGCGTGACAGGTGTAAAGGACGTGGACAGCTTTAATGAGCAGTTCGTACAGCTTCTTACGGAAGCGGGAGAACTGAGAATAGAGGGGGCGGAGCTGCACATCACAAAGCTGAATCTGGACGAGGGGCAGGTAATGCTGGAAGGGGAGATATCCGCGCTTGAGTACGCCGAAGGCGAAGAGAGAGGAAGCCTGCTGGGAAGGATATTCAGATGAGGGAGCTGTTCCCGCCGGGAGAGCTGACCGAGTTTGCCGGATTTGTTGCGGCGGTTAACTGCGGGCTGGTAATAGGAATTATGTATGATCTGTTTGCGCTGCTGCGAAAGCCGTTCAAAAGCGCGGTGACAACGGGAATTATAGACCTGCTTTATTATGCCGCCGCTATGGTTCTTGTGGCGCTTACGCTGCTGTATATAAATTGCGGCACGCTACGGCTGTATCTTTTTGCCGCGATAGCATTGGGAATATACCTGTATGCACGTTTCCCGGGAAGGCTCATAAGGGCGAAAAAAGTGAAGAAGGCAAAATTTACAAAAAAACAGTTGCGTTGATGTTATATATGCATTAGGATAAGTAGTAAGTAGAAGTGTCTCCGGAGCGAGCGGTCAAAACTTTGAGCAGGACGCATAGGTAATGGCAAAGAGGGTAAGAAAACGGAATAAAAAGCGTATGCGGGCGTTTGCCGTGGGCTTTGTGGCGCTTGCATTTATAATCGCGGCCGTGCTCATATCCCAGCAGAAAAAGCTGGACGCTATAGCCGAGGAGCAGGCGCAGCTTCAGGAGGTAATAGCGGCGCAGAACGAGGAAAAGGCCCGCCTCGAGTACATGATAGAGTACAGCGGCAGCGAATCCTACCTCATACAGTACGCCCGTGAAAAGCTGGGCTACGTAAGGCCGGACGAGATAAAGTTCGATATTGACGGAAATAAATAACCTATATAGCAAAAGAGAACGGAATATCCGAGCGTCTTGCGGTCATTCGGATATGGGGACCGTTCTCTTTTTGTATTATTTAATATCCAACTCCGGCGGTATATCTATTTCATCTGAAACATACTTGCCATTCTTTTTGCGCTGGCGCACGCATTCCGTAAGTAGATATTCTATCTGGCCATTTACAGAGCGGAAGTCGTCCTCTGCCCATGCGGCTATAGCGTCGTACAGCTTTGAGGAAAGGCGAAGGGGTATCTGCTTTTTATCGCTCGCCATATAAGGGACTCCTTAATACAGGCTGCCGGAGTTTACTACGGGCTGGGCATCGTGGTTGCCACAGAGCACCACGAGGAGGTTGGATACCATGGCGGCCTTACGCTCGTCGTCAAGGTCGACTATTCTGTTTTCGCTGAGCCTCTCCAGGGCCATCTCTACCATGCCAACGGCGCCGTCAACTATCATCTTTCGTGCGTCTATGATAGCCGAGGCTTGCTGCCGCTGGAGCATGACCGCGGCTATTTCCGGAGCATAAGCAAGGTAGGTTATGCGGGCTTCGAGTATTTCTATGCCGGCTTCGGATACCTTATCCTGTATCTCGTCTTTTATGCGAGCCGCAACGACTTCGCTGGAGCCCCGAAGGCTGCCTTCGTCGGCAATGCCGTCACCGGTGGTGTCCACATTAGGGGCGATATCGTAGGGATAGATGCGAACGATGTTGCGAAGTGCGCTGTCACACTGAAGGGACAGATATTCCTTGTAGTTATCCACGTTGAATACCGCCTTTGCTGTATCCACCACCTGCCACATGACCGCTATGCCGATTTCAACAGGGTTGCCGAGACAGTCGTTTATCTTCTGGCGGTTGTTGTTCAGGGTCATTATCTTGAGGGATATTTTCTTTGTTGGTATATCTATAGAGACGTCGACTCCACCGGAAGGCTGTTTTGCGCCCAGAACCTTTACGTCGCCGCTCTGGTTGAGCTTTGTGCCCGCTGCCGGGTTCACGGCTGTGCAGAAAGGGTTTACAAAGTAAAAGCCGGAGTTCTTAAGGGTACCGACGTATTTGCCGAACAGCGTAAGGACAAGCGCCTCTTGGGGCTTTAGCACCTTAAGCCCGAGGAAGAATATCCAACCGAAAACAAACCATACGCAGCTGATCAGGGTAAGAGGCAGTATATCATACGAAACCCCGAATATGAAAAGAACTACAGAAGCCACATATACGAGCACCAGCAAGAGCAGGACGACCATTCCGTTCTTTCGATTATTGAGCGTTTTTTCAGTCATCACAATCAATCTCCCATCTATTTGATATCTATATGATATCAAATAGCGGAGCGAGTGTCAACCGCACAGCGAAAAAAAGCGGCTGATGCGCCGCTTATCTTTGTCCGCCGGTCAAGTGCAGTATGGCCTCAAGCACTGCACCGCCCATGGCCAAGGACTTGTCCGAACAGGAGAAGCAGTGTTCGTATTCGCAGCGGGGATCGACGTCGGCGCACTTCATGCCCTCGGCAGCGTAGAAGCCGTCCGGCAGCAGGCCACGGAGGGTGCCGTCTATTTGAGCTTTTACTTCTTTGCCGCCGACGATAGCCACCGTCTCCTGTGCCTTCACCCTGTCGCCTATGGCGTGTATGCAGTGGAACACGCCACAGGCAGGAGCGTGCATCACGCGCTCGGCGCCGCGCCCGGCTATTATACCGGGTATGCCGGTGTTGGGTATGGGGCTCTGTCCCTTTTCATAGTATACTCGGCCCATGTAGTGACCCCTCTTTGTCTCTACTGCGGCATGGCAGTCCGTGCCCACTGTAAAGCCGGGGCCGAGGGCTATGACGACAGGGGCGTCAGAGATGGATGTTCCTGTGTTGCGCTTGGCGATTATGGCGTCCACCATTGCGTCCGGGCAAAGAGTAAGAGCGGTGCGGCCGGTCTCGTCAGCCAGTATGGGTATATTTCCCTGGGTTATTACAGCCTTTGCGGTTTCGGCATCCGGAACAAGTACGGCAGTTATGCTTTCAACCTTGGCTGTACCGTGATACATGGCCTCGGAGAAAGCTACGGAGCGGCGTATTGCGCTGGGCTTTACAAGGTCAGTCATGACTATATCCATGCCCGCGCGCTTTAAGCGCACTGCAACGCCTGTGGCCAGGTCCCCTGCGCCCTTTATCAGTACCAGCATAAAATACCCCTTTGATATATGATGACAGCGTTAGCTTGAATATATTAAAATTGTATCATTCCAACATAACCGTGTCAAATAGTGAAGAAAATATTACATATTTGAAAAAACGCATGTGTATGGGGCTTAAGGTATGGAAATACGGCGGCTTTGATGATATGATTTTTGCAGCAGGAGATAATAATATTATTAAGTAAATAAGAGCAATATAAGGAGGGATCGAAAATGGCATTTTTTGACAAGATCAATTCCATAGCCAAGAACGTGGGCGACAAGACGGGCGATGCCATCGAAATGGCGAAGATTAACGCGAGGATAGCTTCCGAGCGCAGCGCTATGAACGATATTTACAGACAGCTCGGCGAGGTATACTATGCCCACCGCGTCAATGGCGGCGAGGGCGAGCCCGCGGAAGCTGCTGCGATATATTCCCAACTGGACCAGCGCACGGCGGCCATAGACGAGGCTCAAAAGCAGATAGTTGCAATAAAGGCAGAGGGCGAAAGAAGGGCGGCGGAGGCCGCGGCGGCAGAGGAAGCTGCCTCCGCGGTCAAAACGCAGACGAGCGTGCAGCCCGGCATTCCCGTGTTCAATACCGGTATGCCCGCGCAGGAGCAGAGAGTGGAATGCCCTCAATGCGGCGCCGGCCTTAACGCGGACGCGAAGTTTTGCCCTCAGTGCGGCACCAGGATAGAGCACCCCGTACCTGAAGCCGCCGAGGCTCCGCAGAGCAGGATATGCCCCGGCTGCGGTGCGGAGGTTGCCCAGGGAATGAAATTTTGCAGCCAGTGCGGGGCAAGGGTCGAATAGCGACTTTAAAATTTAACAGGATGGCAGGCGCGGCCCGAAGACGACCTTCGGGCCGCGTTTTTTATGCGGATGGCGGCGGGACCCTTGAGCGTCGCGGGGAAAAACGCAAAAAAATATCAGTGATATTTTTTAAACTATGCTTGTAATACGTGGATGTGTGTGTTATTGTATACAAGTATTCAAGGGTACTCAATTTGTTCTGATATAGGAGGAGAAACTCATGAGGAAATTTATCGCAATAGCTTTGGTATTCACAATGGCACTGGGTCTTACCGCCTGTGCCGGCGGCGGCTCTGAAATACACAGGCTTAATATGGCCACCGGCGGTGACGCGGGCACCTATTATGCCTTTGGCGGCGTTATAGCCAGCGTTCTTACCAGCAAGATAGACAACGTTGAAGTTACGGCTCAGACCTCAGGCGGCTCCATCGACAACGCCCGCAAACTCAAAAACAAGGAAGCAGAGATTGCATTCATGCAGAACGACGTTCTCCAGTATGCCGTCACCGGTACCGAGTCCATGAAGGACGACGGCGCCATGGAGAACCTATGCGCAATAGCTTCCCTCTATCCCGAGGCGGTGCAGCTGGTAGCCACCAAGTCCAGCGGCATCAAGACCATAGCGGATCTCAAGGGCAAAAAGGTATGCGTGGGCGACCAGGGCTCCGGCTCCGAGGTGAACGCCAGCCAGATAATCGCCGCTGCCGGCATGAGCTACTCCGACTTTGATGTGCAGTATCTCAGCTTTTCCGAGGCTTCCACAGCCATGCAGAACGGCACGGTGGACGCGGCGTTTGCCACCTCCGCGCTGCCTAACAGCGCCATAACCGAGTTGGCCAACTACACCGACATAGTAGTGGTTCCCATCGATGGCGAGATCGCAGACAACCTTATCGCCCAGTACCCGTTCTATGCCAAGACTACCATCGGCACTGACGTATACGGTGTGGAGGCGGCCGAGACCGTTGCCATGATGGCAGTGCTCACTACCACTACCGATCTGGACGAGGAGGTAGTTTACAACATTACCAAGACCCTCTTTGAGAACCAGACCGACCTCATCGCCGGCAACGCCCATGGCAGAGAGGTTACCCTGGACACCGCGCTTCAGGGCGTTACCGTGGACTTCCATCCCGGAGCTGTCAAGTACTACAAGGAAAAGGGCATCATGTAACACTGCACATCGTAAGCCTAATAAGAATTAGGAGGGCGAAGGCTCTCCTAATTTGAGGTTTATGGGAGCGTTAAGATATTTAACAAATACTGACACCGGAGAGGATTTAATGGAGTTATTAAAAAAGAAAAAAGATAAGAAGCCAAAAGCAAACGGCATCGAGCTGAACGTCGATACCACAGGAATGAGCGAGGAAGAAATAGCAGCGATGGAAGCCGCTAAGGTGCTCGAACAGTACGACCGCGAATCCGCTTTCCGAAATGGGCTGCCCAAGGGAATTTCTCTTGTTATTTCCGCAATACTTATAGCCTTTGCCCTGTTCCAGATATATACGAGCATCTGGACGATACCCGCTCAGGTGCTGCGCTCGGTGCATCTTGCCTTCGCGCTGACGCTGGTATTCCTTCTTTACCCCGCAGGCAAGCACATGGCAAAGAACAAGGTGCAGTGGTACGATTACGTCCTCGCGATACTTGCGGTGGCCGTGGTATTGTATATCCCTCTCAACTATGAGTATATCATTAAGAATGTGGGCAATTACTCCTCTATGGATATAGTTGTGGGGGCGGTGGGCATACTGCTGCTGATGGAGGGCTGCCGCCGGGTGGTAGGTATGCCTATATTGATAGTTGTACTGGCATTCCTTCTTTATGCCAAGTTCGGCAATCTTATACCCGGCACCTTCGGCCACAGGGGATACAGCGTGCGCCAGATAGTGAACCATATGTACTTTACCCTCAACGGCGTATTCGGAACTCCTCTGGGCGTGTCCTCCACATATATATTCCTGTTCATACTTTTTGGCTCTTTCCTTGAGAAGACCGGCGTGGGCAGATTGTTCATAGACCTTGCAAACGCGGTGGCGGGCAAGCACATAGGCGGTCCTGCAAAGGTGGCCGTAATATCCTCCGCCCTTCAGGGCACGGTATCAGGATCTTCCGTGGCCAATACGGTATCTACAGGCTCGTTCACTATACCGGCAATGAAAAAGCTGGGTTATAAGCCTGAATTTGCCGGGGCGGTGGAGGCGGCGGCTTCTACCGGCGGGCAGATAATGCCCCCCATAATGGGTGCTGCGGCGTTCCTGATGGCGGAAAGCACCGGCTTTACATACGCTCAGGTGGTAAAATCCGCCATAATACCGGCGGTGCTGTATTTCTCGGGTATACTCATAAGCGTGCATCACGAGGCCCGCAAAATAGGCCTTAAGGGCATGGAGGACAAAGACATACCCAAGATAGGCGTCGTTATGCGGGAACGTGGCCATCTGCTTATGCCGTTGATATTTATGATATATATGCTTTCCGCAAAGGTCACCCCCACCTATGCGGCGCTGGGTGCGATACTCGCATCTCTCATGGCATGCAGCATACAGTGGCTGTGCCTTATACCCGCTGCGATGATGGTGGCCGGCATGAATGCGGGACTGCATTTTACTGTGTATTCCCTTGCCGCCATAGGCATATGGCTGGCAATATGCGTTATACGCGGCTGCCGGATACGGGAAAAGCTTACTGCCAGGGAATGGATAAACGCGGCGCTGGGGTTCGATCCTTACGATATGATAGTTGATGCCTTGAAAAACGGCTCCCGCAGCGTTTTGTCCGTAGTTGTCGCCTGTGCAATGGCGGGCATGATAGTGGGCACCGTTACCCTGACCGGTCTCGGACTCAAGCTGGCTACCGGCCTTGCACAGATAGCGGGCAATAACATCTATCTGCTGCTGTTCTTTACCATGCTCTCATCCATAGTGCTGGGCATGGGCGTGCCTACTACGGCTAACTACCTGATAACCTCTACCATATGCGCCCCTGCTATAATAAATATGGTATGCATGATGCGGGGGGTTCCTGTGACCGAGCCCACCATGGCTATAATAATGAGCGCCCACCTGTTCGTATTCTATTTTGGCATAGTGGCGGATATTACTCCTCCCGTGGCCCTCGCCGCAATGGCAGGTTCCGCCATTGCCAAGGGCGAACCGTTCAAGACCGGCGTGAACGCAACGAGACTGGCCATAGGAGCGTTTATTGTCCCCTATATATTTGTTATGAACCCCGCCATGCTGATGATAGACACTACGGTATGGGCGGTAGTGCAGAATGCTGCAACGGCGCTCATAGGAATGTACGCTCTTTCCGGCGGCCTTGCGGGCTTTGTGCAGGATCACTGCAAATGGTATGAACGGATACTGCTCATCGCGGGCGGCCTGGGAATGATAATACCCGGCACTGTCTCCGACCTGCTGGGCTTTGCGATACTGGCGGCCATATTCGCCATACAGCGCAAGCGTTACAGCCTGGCTCACGAGATAACCGCGTAAGCAAAGAAAAAACAACAGGGGGCGTCACGACCGTGGCGCCCCCTCTTTTTATATCTTGTTTTTACTTTATGAAGCCAAATACGTTGAGTATTACGATTACCATGAACAGCGGGATTATCACATAGGCGCTTATCTTGTCCCAAAGGGTTATGCCGCCGTCGCGCCCGTCCTGGGTGAGCTCGGCTTCGTACTTCTTCCAGCCCCATATTTTGGAGACGAAGAGGCAGACCAGTATGCAGCCGAGAGGCATGAGCACATAGCCGCTGAAGCAGTCCAGCCAGTCATACAGCCCGTAGAATTCGGTGCTGCCGTAATAAAGCCAGGGTATCTGGAAGCCCTTCATGGGGCCGAAGCCCAGCGATACGAATATGTTGGCGATGCCGATTATGATGGCGATTATCAATGTGGCCTTTTTGCGGCCCATCTTTAGCTTTACTTCGGCGGTGCGGATATTTGTCTCGAAGAAGCTGAACAGGGATGAGATGACCGCGAATATCAGCGCAAGGAAGAAGCAGCTGCCTATTATGCGCCCGCCGGGCAGGTTGAGGAATATGCCGGACATGACCTCGAATACGAGTGCCGGGCCTTTCTGAACGTCTATGCCTGCGCCGAAGGCGGAGGGGATGATGACGAAGCCCGCGAGAACAGCGGCAAAGGTATCGGCAAAGCTTACGAACAGAGCGTCGCTCCTCAGGTTGTTCTTTTTAGGTATGTTTGCACCGAGGGTTATAAACAGGCTCCAGCCTATGCCCACCGAGAACAGCACCTGCGTTACTGCGTCTGCGAACACCTTGACGGTAAACTTGCTGAAATCGGGCAGCAGATAATACTTGAGCCCTCCCGCCGCGCCGTCTGTTATGGTGCAGGCGTACACGCCGCAGATGATGAGCATGAGTATCAGTGCAGGCATTATGAACTTGGCAAGCCTTTCAACCTTGGTGGTAATGCCGAAGAGAAGCATGGCAGATACGAATATCAGAAGTATCATTGACCAGATGATGGGCTGCACGGGATCAGAGGTGAAGCCCTTAAAGAAGGCACTGGGATCGCCGCCGAAGTTGCCCACGAATATGAACTGGCAGAGGTAGCGAAGCACCCATCCGCCTACTACTACGTAGTAGAAATTTATCAATATCGTGCAGAGGTTGCCTATCCAGCCCACAAAGCCCCACCTGGGGTTGATGCACTCGAAGGCTGTGACGGTGTCAAGGCCGCTGTGGCGGCCTATGGCCGTTTCCATCTCCACCATGGGCTTGGCCAGAGCAAGCACCACAAGAAGATACACTACAAGGAATACGCCGCCTCCTCCACGATAGGCCAGATAAGGAAACTTCCATATGTTGCCGAGACCGATGGACGCGCCGGCGGCTACCATTAGATAGCCGAAGCGGCTGCCCCACTGTTGTTTCTGTTCCATAGATTTACCCTCTTTCAAAAAAATATAAGCGATAATGATTTCGCCTTCAAAGCGGCATATTAACTGAAAATTAACACCGCCTAAAAGCATAATAAAGTTGTTGCTTAAACTATTACGCTGCAGTAACCTAAAAAACAGCTGAAATTTGCAGTCCACCCATCTAAAATGAAGATTGGAAATGAAAAGAATAAATGCGAACAGACGAATGGCGGGAAAATCATTTCTCTGTTTTATTGTATCAATTATACCGCCGTGAAGGGATCAATGCAAGGTACATAGAAAGATATGCTTAACCTACTTTCTAATGGTTAGTATGAGAAAACCGCATGAATGATATTCGGTATATGAATAATAGCTTATATCCTGGATGTCACTTTTATATAATAAACTTTTGCCTTTTGTCGAATACATTGACTGGAATATTGCAGCAAAGTACAGTAGAAGTACAACATCAAAATGAATCAGGTCTTTCATTTATACCCGCTGTCATTTCAAAATTATATAAATCATCGGGGGAAGAATAATATGTATGAGAAGAGAAGCGCGGCGAATATGCTGAGGGCGGTAGGTATGCACCCAAAATACAAAGGCTATGCCTATGTGCTGTGCATACTGGAAAAGACGGGAATGGAGCCGGAGAGACTGTACGGCTCGGCTGGGGAAATGTACCGGCTGGTGGAGGAAAAATTCGGCATAAAGCGGGCGGCCATGGAGCGCTGTATACGCTTTGCCATACAGCGCACATGGGATACGGGCAACGACAAGCTCAAAGAGCTGTTTGGCGCGTACGATGTATGCTGCATGCCCACAATAACGGAGTTCCTCGCAGTGATGACGGAGGGCCTGTGCTGCGGGAGGGGAGGACGCAGAGCTTGATAATTTGAGGCTTTGAGAGTATCATAGGTCTATGAAAGAATTGCTTAAAAAACTCAGAGGCATGGATGCCGGTATGCTCTGCATACCGGCTTTGATGCTGCTGGGCTATATATTTATACATATGCTTTTTGGCGGCACACTGCTTTCCTATAACTGCTGGGACAGCTACTCCTTGCAGGCCATGTCCTGGCTTTCCGGGAGGCTGGATATGGGGAAGAATTACGAATGGCTGGAGCTTGCGGTTTACAACGGCAAATACTACCTTTCCTTCCCGCCTCTGCCCAGCGTTGTGATGCTGCCATTCGTGCTGCTTTTCGGCGAGAGGACGCCCAGCAATCTGGTATCTGCACTTTATGGCATATTTACCGCCATGATCGCCTGTAAGATATTAAAAAAGGCGGGCATGAAGCAGGACAGGGCTGTGTTCTTCGCCATAGCCTATGTATGGGGAAGCAACATGCTCTGGATGAGCACCTCGGGCGGGGTATGGTTCCTTGCCCAGGGGCTGAATATGCTGCTGCTGACAGCCTGCGTTTATTTCGCACAGCAAAAAATGCGGGTGGCGGCGTATTCCGTGGCCGCCCTTGCGGTTGGGTGCAGGCCGTTTTCGGCCTGTATGTTTCTGCCCCTTATGGCGTATTTTTACATGATGGATAAAGACAGGCCGAGGGCGGACAGAATACGTGGCCAGATACGGTCTCTCATAATACCTGCGTTCATAGCCCTATGCTATATGCTCTATAACTATGCCCGCTTCGGCGATGTGCTGGAATTCGGCCACAACTATCTTCCTGAATTCACGGGGAGCGAAAAGGGACAGTTCAGCCTGAGCTACATACTTCCCAATCTTTATAATCTATTGCTTCGCCCGGTGACGCTGAAGGCCGGCCTGACGCTTGAATATCCCTTATTCGATGGGTTTATGTTCTACATCGCCAATCCGATGTTTCTCATATGGTTCGCCGGGGTGGCAAAGGACGTATGCGAGAAAAAGCTTGATGGGGTGCGGCTATGCATAGTGATTGCCATACTCGCGGAGCTGTTGCTGCTATGCGCCCATAAGACGCTGGGCGGCTGGCAGTTCGGCGCAAGGTATACGGTGGATATGCTGCCAATGGCCCTTATGTACCTGCTGCTGAAGAAGGATGAACCGGGAGGGATTTCGGCGTTTATTATGGCTGCGGGAATGATGTTCAACCTTTACGGCGCGATGGCCATGACGATGCTGCATTGATGAGGCTTTAAGCCTGTGATATAATACAAAAAAGCAAAAGGAGAATATTATAATGGTAATAATCGAAATGGAAGGCGGAGGTAAGATAAAGCTGGAGATGGACAGGCAGGCTGCGCCCAACACAGTAAAAAACTTCGTAAGCCTTGCGGACAAGGGTTTCTATAATGGCCTGATATTCCACAGAGTCATACCCGGCTTTATGATACAGGGCGGCTGCCCCGACGGCACAGGCATGGGCGGCCCGGGCTACAGTATAAAGGGCGAGTTTGCATCTAACGGCTTCAAGAACCCCCTGAAGCACAAGAGGGGTGTCATATCCATGGCGCGCTCTATGCGGCCGGACAGCGCAGGTTCCCAGTTCTTCATAATGCACCAGGACGCGCCCCACCTTGACGGCCAGTACGCGGCATTCGGCAGGGTGGTTGAGGGAATGGACATAGTGGACGAAATCGCCTCCGTTTCCACAGACTTTAGGGACAGGCCCAAGATAGATATGGTGATAAAATCCGTCACTTTGGCAGACGAGCCGGTGGAAGAGCCGGAAAAGATATAAGGAGATCAGCCTATGGAATCCCATGAGGAGAAGATAGCCGAGCTCCGCGGCCAGATAGACGAGATAGACCGTCAGCTTATAGAGCTCTTTGAGCGGCGCATGGATGTGGCCCGGGAGATAGGCGCGGTCAAGCGCGAGCACAATCTTGGCATACGCAACGAACGCCGGGAAATGGAAGTCAAGGCCAACTGCAGGGCTTACTGCAGAAACGACCTGTACCGGGACTACGCCCAGTCTATGATGAAGTGCGTCATGGGTGCGTGCCGAGGCATACAGCATGCCGACGCGCCCGATTACGACGACCCCTGGCAGTACGCATATAAGAATCTTGACGTGGCGAAGGAATTGGGACTCAAGTAATTGGGCAGACTCCTCATATGAGCAGGAGCGATAACAACAAAAACAGCATATTCGACTTTGCAAAGACGCTCCTGGGTCAAAAGCCCGGGGGCGTCTGTCACGTCGACGAAAGATACGATGAGTATGTCATTGAGAATTCCCCTACGGAGGAGCAGTTTGCGGCACAGCGAAGGGAGGATTTTTCCGGAATGCCCGTGATAGCCGTAGCCATAGCGGGAGAGGACGGGGATAAACTGAGACGGCTCACCGAGGACTCCGTAAAGGAACAGACCTACAGCCGGTGGATAATCTCCAAAAGCCCTAAGACGGACGAGTTCGACTTTATCATGTATATGTGGCCGGGCGATATTCTCCGCCCGGACGCGCTGTATACCTTCGCAAAAAATACCGAGGGCAATGATTTGATATTTTGCGACGAAGACAGGCTGGAGGAGGGGCAAAGGTGCGATCCGCTGTTCAAGCCATGCATGGACAGGGTGACACAGTATAGCTTCGATATGCTGGGCCGCGGCGTTATGGCGAGCAGGGCGCTGTTTGAAGCTTCCGGAGGAATGACGGGGGTCACAGGCTGCGACAGATACGCCTATAATCTGAGGCTGGCAGACAGGTGCAGCAGCGCCTGCCATATACAGCAGGTGCTGTACACGGCGCACGACAGGAGGGATATAGGCCCTAAGGCGCGGCAGGTACTGGAAAACCACCTTAAAAAAAATGACGATATCAGGGTATTTCCCGGGGAATGGAGGGGAAGCTTCAGAGTAGAGGCTATAATAAGGCGGCCCAGCGCTGCAATTGTTATATACAATAAAAACTCACATATTCCCCTTATGAGGCTGCTCAACAGCATGGACGGTTCGCTCAGAGGACAGAAGCAGGTGGAAATAATAATCGCCGATGGGGGCAGCACCGACGGACAGACGCTGAAATACTACGACATACTCCGGCGCAACGGCGCGGCGAAGGTGTTTTGCGGCAAAGGCATGCCAATGCCGGCGCTGCTCAACGCCGCAGCAAAGGAGGCTGACCGGGAAAACTGCCTTTTCATGGACAGCAATGTAGAGACGCTGGACATAAACTGGCTGTACGACATGCTGTCTCAGTCAGAGCGCCGCGGCTGCGGAGGGGTAGGCCCCAAACTTATCGGCCAGGACGGAAGGCTGGTATATACCGGCATAACAATAGGCATAGGGGGCTGGCAGGGCAGCCCATACGCAGGGACGCCGGACGACCGGGAAAGCGGGCAAAAGCTTCGCTTTACAGGCACACTGCGCACCGTATCAGCCCTGTCGTGGGTGTGCATGATGACCCCGATGGACTTATTCTTTAACGCGGGCTGCTTTGACGAAAGCTTCAACGAGACGGGCTTTGATACCGAGTACTGCACGCGGCTGGACAGGAGGGGCTACAGCCTCATATACGCGCCAAACGTCGTAATGAAGTATCACGGCAGGATACAGAAAGTCGCGGATGCCGACGGGCAGGACAGAATGCGATACTACGATACAGTGAGGGATACGCTCATCAGAGGCGACCCCAGATACAATAACAATTTTGATTATGCCCTTCCGTCGCCGCGCATAGCCGTAAGGCCACGCCCTGCGGCGGAGCTGAACGAGCTTTACAAAAAATAAAAAGGCCCTCTTCAGGGCCTTATCTTATAGGTCGATGCGCATATCGGCACACTCGGCGTCTGTGGGGTCGTGAGTCACCATGATGAGCAGAGCGTCCTCGGTGCGGCGGCGTATTACGCCGAATACGGCGGAGCGCGTTTCGGGGTCAAGGCCTTTAAACGGCTCGTCCATTATGTATACGTCCGCTTTGGCGGCCAACGCCCGTGCGATGGATACCCTGCGCTTCATTCCGCCGGAAAGCTCCTTAGGATATTTGTCCAGCTCGGCGCCAAGGCCAAGCTCGGTAAGAAGCTTAGCCGCAATTTCCCGGGTGGAGGCTATGGCGGCGTTCTGCGCCGCAGTCTCCCAGGGCAGCAGCCTGTCCTCCTGAAATACCATGCTGATCGTTTCGCCGTTCCTTTGTATGCTGCCCCGGTCGGGCTTATACAGCCCCGCTATGAGATACAGCAGGGTAGTCTTGCCCCGGCCTGAGCGGCCGGTTATGGCGCAGAAGCCCTTTTCAGGCAGGGCGAGGGATATATCCTCCAGCACCGCATTGCCGTTAAAGCCCTTGTAAACGTGATCAAGGCGTATCATATATCCTCCTCAAAAGCCTTACAAACAGCCGCTCAAGGGTGATGCTTATAAGTATTATCACGGCGGTCCATGCGAAAAGGTCTACCGTCTCAAGGTATATCTTTGCGTTATAAAGCTCTGTGCCTATGCTGAGGGAGGGGGAGGCCAGCACCTCTGCGGCTATCCCCGCCTTCCACGCGAGGCCCATGCCCGCCTTGGCCGCCGCCATGAAAAAGGGCATTATGCCGGGCAGGTATACGTGGCGAAGAGTATCCGAAAAGCTCAGCCTGAATACCCTTGCCATTTCCAGAAGCTTTACGTCGGTTCCGGTTATGCCCTCGTATACGTTGGACCACACCACCGGCATGACCATCAGAAAGGACGTCACAATGGGTATGTGTTCCTTGGTGAGAAACAGGAACAGCAGCATTATAAACGAGGCCACAGGGGTGGCCCGGACTATTCTGGAAATGGGGGAAAGAAATGCGTCCATTACCTTTGACTTGGCGGTAAGTATGCCAATGGCTACGCCTGTTACGAGGGCCGAAAGGTAGCCTATGAGTATGCGTATAAGAGATGCGGCGATATCCCGCCAGAAGGGCAGCGTTATTATAAGCTCCGCCATGCGCCGGGCAACCGAAAGAGGAGAAGGCAGTATTATTGCCCTCCCCAGCGTAAGATACAGTATTTGCCAGAGCGCCAGCCACGCGGCGGCTACGGCGGAGTGCTTCAGTAAGTCCTTCATGTATCTCCTTGAGGATCAGGTATTATCCGAGATAGAACATATCGTCCCCGGGCAGCTTTCCGCCCACGGACTTGGGGTTGGCGTCGAACAGGACCTTCAGCATGCCGCTCACCATGACCTGCATCTCCTCGCCGGTTATGCAGACTATGTTGCAGTTGGGTATGGCCTTTTCGGCAAGAGCCGCGCTTGCCATTATGCCGTACTTTTCCACCAGCGTGCCAGCGTCTGAGGGGGAATCGACAGCGTACTTCGCGGAGACGGCGTATTCCTTGAGAAATGCCTTCAGCGCCTCGGGGTGCTCATCGGCAAAGGCCTTGCGCACCACGAGGCAGCCCTGCACAAGCTGGGCGTCGGATACCTTTTCCCACTCGGCGGTGAGGTCCAGCGCTATGCGGGCGCCCTCCGCCTTGCTGAGGGCTGTGGTCACAAAGGGCTCAGGCACTACTATTATATCTGCTTCGCCTGAGGCCAGTTTGGTCACAGCTTCCGCGTGCTCGGCGGCATATTCAACTTCCACAGAGCCGGTCAAGCCGTTTTTATCCAAAATATAGTTTAATATATATTCGGGGGTGCTGCCCTGTCCGGCAGCCAATATTTTCCTGCCTGCGAGATCGGCTATGGATTGTACGCTGTTACCATTTTCCACTACGTACAGCACGCCCAGGGTATTGACGGCCGCGGTGAGTATCTGACCATCAGTTTTGTTGAAGAGTACTGCGCCCAGATTCACGGGCACGGCGGCTATGTCCAGCTCGCCGGATATCAGGCCGCCTGTGACTTCATCGGGGCTGCCCGCGTAGGTTATGGAATAATTGTACTCGGTCTTGCCCTCCTCCGCAAGGGAACTGAGCTGGGCCATGCCTATGCCGGTGGGGCCCTTCATTGCGGCAACGTTTACTGTGAGCTGCTCCTTTGGGGTGCAGGCGGCGCAGAGCAGCAGCATGAGCAGGGACATCATCAGTGCGGTGAGCTTTTTCATAAGTGTTTCTCCTTTTTGATGGTTTTAAGTATGTATAAATTTGTTTTTATACTTATTTATTTATTATGATATTCCGTCCGCGGCGGGTGATTTTTCCTTCCGCTTCCATGGCGTCCAGGGTTCTATAAAGGGAGGCGCGGCCTACGCCAAGCATCTCCGCGAAGTCGGTAAGGCTACAGGGGAGAGTGAGCTGCATCACGCCGTCCCGCATAGAGGCGTTGTCCTCAATATACATCGTCAGCCTGCTGCTGGCGGAATATCCGGCGAGGGAAGCTATTTTTTTATTAAGGAACAGCACCCGGCCCACCAGGAATTCCGCAAAGTTGACTGCAAAGCTGCCTCCCCGCCTCAATGCCTCCGAAACGAAGCCGCCCTCCATAAACAGCACCCGGCAGCCCTTTCCGGCGGTGAGCCTGCTTATGTCCTCATCGGGCGAAAAGGCCCGGGATACGTTCAGCGCCTCCGGCGGCTCCGCCTCGCGCATGAGGAGGTATCTTCCGTCCGAGGCCAGCTTTTCTATCGTCACGCTGCCGGAAAGCACAACGAGCATACAGTCGCCGGGCAGCATCATGCCGGTGGGAAAGTCGCATATGGAGCAGCCCTCAAAGGAGAGAAGCCCTGCAAGCTCATCCTCCTTCATTCCCTTAAACAGCGGGCAGGCGCGTATGGCTTCGAGGTCGGCGGCGCTAATTTTAATATCGGTCATGGTCAGCTCCAACGGATAAATTTGTCTCACACGGGACAAATATATGGTACGATATACCGCCCCGCTTGTCAATACGGGCAAATAAAACAAATAAAAAAAGCCGGCGTTTCCGCTGGCCTTTACTGCCTGAAATATTATTGGTCGAATTTCACCAGCTCCACCCCCGCCTCCTTGAATATTTCCAAGGAAAACTCATCCGGGTAGCCCTCTCCGTATACCACCCTTGATATGCCGCTGTTTACTATCATCTTGGCACAGATGACGCAGGGCTGATGGGTGCAGTACATGGTCGCCCCTTCTATTGATATGCCCAGCTTCGCAGCCTGTATTATGGCGTTTTGCTCGGCGTGTATGGCATAGCACAGCTCATGCCGCGTGCCGGAGGGTATGCCTAAGCGGCGCCTCATGCATTCGCCCTTTTCGAAGCAGCTTTTTATCCCGGCGGGCGCGCCGTTGTAGCCGGTGGTGATGATTCGTTTGTTCCTGACTATGACAGCGCCTATGTGGCGGTTCTCCTGATAGCAGCTGGACCATGTGCCTATGGTGGCCGCAAGCTCCATGAAGCGCTTATCCCATTTTGTCCATTCAGCCATATACTGCGCTCCCGTCGTTTTTGTGAATAAGTATATCATCCTATGGGAAAATAGTATATATAAAAAATACCGCAAAAGGCTCGGAAAAGACAAAAGACACAAAATAAGGATTAAATGTGAAAAAGCGTGGGATACTATTGAAATACGATCCGGCATGTATTATATTATGGATTGTCAGTTAGCACTCAACGACAATGAGTGCTAACAACAAGAAAAGAAGCACAACATAACATCATATAGGAGGCAATTATAATTATGAAACTCAAACCCTTACTTGACCGCGTGGTACTTAAGAGCACCGAGGCGGAAGAGACCACCAAGAGCGGCATCATTCTTACCGGCAGCGCAAAGGAAAAGCCCGTCGTATCAGAGGTCGTGGCGGTAGGCCCCGGCGGCGTAGTGGACGGCAAGGAAGTGACCATGTATGTTGAGGTAGGCGATAAGGTCGTCATCTCCAACTATGCCGGCACCGAGGTAAAGCTGGACGGCGAGGAATATAAGATAGTACGCCAGAACGACATACTTGCAGTTGTTGAATAATATCAAATTCAGAGTAAAAGGAGAAAAACACTATGGCAAAGCAGCTTAAATACGGAGAAGAGGCACGCAGGGCTCTGGAAGCCGGAATGAACGCCCTTGCCGATACCGTCAAGATAACCCTCGGCCCCAAAGGCCGTAATGTAGTGCTCGACAAGAAGTACGGCGCCCCCCTCATCACCAACGACGGCGTGACTATCGCCAAGGAGATCGAGCTGGAGGATCCCTTCGAGAATATGGGCGCACAGCTCGTAAAGGAAGTTTCCATTAAGACCAACGACGTTGCGGGCGACGGTACCACCACCGCTACCCTCCTTGCCCAGGCGATAATTCGCGAGGGCATGAAGAACGTAGCCGCGGGCGCAAACCCCATGGAGGTAAAGAAGGGCATCGAGGCGGCGGTCGATGAGGCCGTAAACGCGCTCAAGGAAATATCCAAGCCCGTAGGCTCCAAGCAGGCTATCGCTCAGGTCGCCTCCATTTCCGCGGGCGATGAAAAGGTCGGCGCGCTGATCAGCGAAGCTATGGAAAAGGTGGGCAATGACGGCGTAATCACCGTTGAAGAGTCCAAGACCATGAAGACAGAGCTGAATATCGTAGAAGGTATGCAGTTTGACCGGGGCTATGCCTCCGCATACATGGTAACTGATACCGACAAGATGGAAGCAATACTCGACAACCCCTATATCCTCATTACCGATAAGAAGATATCCAACATTCAGGACATTCTGCCCATTCTCGAGAGCGTTGTACAGCAGGGCGCAAAGCTGCTCATCATCGCGGAGGACGTAGAGGGCGAAGCGCTGGCTACTCTGGTAGTCAATAAGCTCCGCGGCACCTTCACCTGCGTAGCCGTAAAGGCCCCCGGCTTTGGCGACAGGCGCAAGGCAATGCTGCAGGATATCGCCATACTCACCGGTGGCCAGGTCATCAGCGAGGAGCTGGGTATGACTCTCAAGGAGGCCACCGTTGATATGCTGGGCCGCGCACGTCAGGTCAAGGTCGATAAGGAGAACACCACCATCGTTGAGGGCGCAGGCGATCCCTCCGAGATACGCGCCCGCATAAGCTCCATCAAGGCTCAGATAGAGGAGACCACCTCCGATTACGATAAGGAAAAGCTTCAGGAGCGTCTGGCCAAGCTGGCTGGCGGCGTTGCCGTCATCGCAGTAGGCGCGGCTACCGAGGTTGAGATGAAGGAGATAAAGCTCCGCATAGAGGACGCCCTGAACGCCACCCGCGCGGCGGTCGAGGAGGGCATCGTCCCCGGCGGCGGCGTAGCTCTTGTGAACGTCATCGACAAGGTAAAGAAGCTTGAAGGCGAGTACGAAGGCGACAAGCGTACCGGCGTGAAGATCGTCGTCCGCGCTCTGGAGGAGCCTGTACGTCAGATCGCCGCGAACGCGGGCCTTGAGGGCTCCGTGATAGTCGAGAACATCAAGCGCTCCGGCAAGACCGGCTACGGCTATGATGCACGCAACGACGAATACTGCGTAATGGAGGATAAGGGCATCATCGATCCTACCAAGGTGACCCGCAGTGCGCTCCAGAACGCGGCCTCCATCGCCGCCATGGTGCTCACTACCGAGAGCCTGGTATGCGATATACCCACACCCCCCGCGGCGCCCGCTCCCGGCGGAGACATGGGCGGCATGGGCGGCATGTACTAAACCGCACAGAAGAGCGGTGAAAACTGCTTGACAGGATAATAAAGACCGGCACCCACTATCCATGGGTGCCGGTCTTTTGCGGTCAGTTTACATTTCATCCATCTTATCTTCGAGCTCGTCCATAAGGTCACGGATCCTGTCGCACCTTTCGTCCCAGGCATCAATGGCTTCCTCGTCGGAGGGCGGATCGTCCTCCAGCTCCTCGAGAGCGGCTTGAAGCTCATCGTACTTTGCATCAAGCTGTTCAAAGCTCCAGCCCTCGGTGTCCTCGATGTCGAAATCCGTAATATCCTCTTCGGTGCTGATGTTTATTGTTCTTTTGCCCGTCGTGCGGTCGATGGTGATCTCGATCCTGCAGAAATCGTTTTCTTCTGCGGGTCTGGATTTTCCGTTAATGTCACTCATTGCTTTTCTCTCCGATCGATTCGTTTTTTGTATTTGTCTAAATAACCTGATAGGCACTGATATAATATTTATAACACATCGCCTCTGATTTTACAAATGTGCCGCAGGTCGGCGGGGACGATAATCCGAGCTTAGACCCGCCTGCTGTGCTGATTTGCCGTTTTTATTGTATAAGTGTATACGGTGATGCAGGAAATACAATATTTGATATATTTTAAACTAAAACACGCGGGTTCTGAAATGCATTCAAGGGAGTATATTTTGTATAAAGGATTAAAGCAGAATTGAAGAAGAATTATAGCGGGGGCGAAGGATAAAAGCGCCGCAAAGGCCATCAATTTGGTGGAAAAATATCAATAAATGGGGAATTTTTAACGATTCCGGCCCTCGAGATACACAACCCGTAAAGGATACAGCCACAGCCGTTAAGAACGTGTTCAGAAAAGCTGACATATATTGTGCAATCAGAGGGGAAGTGATTATAATTATCTCAACCAAGCGAAATACGTTCTTTCCTATCTTGCAAAACCTGTCATTAAACGCTTGGGAGAATCTTTTATAATTGGAGGTATCATCTGTGACTTTAATGGACAAAATTATGGCCATCAACAGTACCGTGAACGGTATTGTGTGGGGCATCCCCATGCTGATCCTCATCGTCGGCACCGGCATCTACATGACCGTCAAGCTGAACTTCTTCCAGTTCAGGCACTTCGGTTATGCGATGAAGAATACCATCGGAAAGGTGCTCGACAAAAGCCAGAGGGTAGAAGCCCAGAAGGGCGCCATAACTCCTATGCAGGCGGTCACCACGGCCCTCGCCGCAACGGTAGGCACAGGTAACATCGTAGGCGTTACCGGCGCTATCGCCCTCGGCGGCCCCGGCGCGGTGTTCTGGATGGAAATTTCCGCTCTCTTGGGCATGGCAACCAAGTTCTCCGAGGTCACCCTCGCCACCAAGTATCGTGAAAAGAACGATAAGGGCGACTGGGTAGGCGGCCCCATGTACTACATCAGGAACGGCCTTGGCAAGAAGTGGGCATGGCTGGGCGGCGTGTTCGCTGTGCTGGGCGGCATTTGCGCCTTCGGCATCGGCAACATCTCCCAGATGAACTCCATCGCTTCCTCTGTCACTTCCGCTGTTACCACCATTGCTCCCGCTACCGTCGGTAAGGAAGGCACCATCGCTCTGATAGCCGGTATCATAATGGCTATCGTATGCTTCGTTACCTACATCGGCGGCATCAAGCGCGTAGGCGAGGTCACCGAGAAGCTGGTCCCCGTAATGGCAATCATCTACATCGTATCCTCCCTCGTGCTTATCTTTATCCACATCGGCAACTTCCCCGAAATCATCCGTCAGATCGTGGTGGGCGCGTTTAACCCCTCTGCGATAGTGGGCGGCGCGCTGGGCATCGGCATCATCGAGGCCATGAAGCGCGGCGTATCCCGCGGCGTATTCTCCAACGAGGCCGGCCTTGGCTCCGCACCTATGGCCCACGCCGCTGCGGAGACACCGGGCCCCATACAGCAGGGTCTCTACGGCATCTTCGAGGTATTTGCCGACACCACCGTTATCTGCACCATGACCTCTCTGGTCATACTTATGAGCGGCACTCCCATCGAGTACGGCCAGCCCGCCGGTGTGGAGCTGACCAACGCGGCCTTCGCCATGACCTACGGCAAGTATGCCTCCGTGGTCGTCGCCATAGGCCTCTCCCTCTTCGCAGGCTCTACCATACTGAGCTGGGGTCTTTACGGCACCCGCTGCGCGGAGTATCTGTTTGGCTCCAAGGTCATAAAGCCCTATCAGATCCTCTTCTGCATCGTAGTAGTCATGGGCGCTGTCATGGATCTGAGCCTTGCATGGGACATTTCCGATACCCTTAACGCCTGCATGGCTATCCCCAACCTGATTGGCCTGCTGCTTCTGTCCCCCGTGGTCATCAAGCTGGCCAAGGAGTACAGCGCGGAGCACTTCCCCGAAAAGCAGAAGGCATAAGCTGCCTTAAAGCAAAGGGAGCCGGAAAATTCCGGCTCCTCAGAGTGTCAAAAAAGTGGCTGAATGCTACTTTTTTGAGTTTTACGGGTTTTGCCTCTCGCAAAAAACATGAGGTTCCGCCCCGGGAAACGGGCCGGAACT
>OLYN01000164.1_pt1 | contig 41514 bp, 39 predicted proteins | sample 1674231 | NCBI WGS metagenome assembly OLYN01 (sample SAMEA103958153, study PRJEB25191) | human gut metagenome
GCGATGATAATGTTATATTCAAAACAACCGGTTCATAACTTAATGTTTCGTGCGTCCGTCTCCCTTACGCTGTGCAAGGGAAGTAATGTTTAGTGGATGTGTTCGGCGTCTAATAATTTGTTGACTGCGGATAAGAGTGCACATACAGATGCATCAATAATATCGTTCTTGATGCCACAGCCCCATGTTGTAATTCCGTTATTGTCTTCTACGCCGACGTAAGCACAGGCCTGTGAATTAGAGCCGCGCTCTAAAGCGTGTTCTTCGTAAGTGGTAAGTTTGAAATCAACGTTGAAATGCTTTTTGATCGCATTTGCAACGGCATCCAAACGTCCGTTACCGGAACCGTGATATATTTTTTGTACATCATTTCGCTTGATGGTAAGTTCGGTTGAGATAACACCATTTCCTTCCTGTACGAAATGACATTCATCCAGTTTGATCGCGGTTTTAATATTAACGTACTGGTTATTAAAGATACCAAGAATCTCTTCCGGTGTTAATTCCTTGTGTAAATGATCGGAAACATTTTTAACTGCATAACCAAGATTTTCACGCATCTTGGCAGGAAGATTGAATCCGTAGCTTCTTTCGAGAATATAACCGATTCCACCTTTTCCAGACTGGGAGTTGATGCGGATGACATCTCCTTCGTATTCTCTGCCAACATCATGTGGATCAAGTGGAAGATAAGGAACCGTCCAATCCTTTAACTGTTTGTCTTCGCGCCACTTCATGCCTTTAGCAATCGCATCCTGATGAGAGCCGGAGAATGCGGCAAATACTAACTTACCGGTGTAAGGAGAACGCTCATATACATGCATTCCGGTTACATCTTCGTATAACTCAGTGATTTCCGGTAAATTACTGAAATCAAGATGTGGGTCTACACCATGTGTGTACATATTCATGGCAAGTGTGATGATATCTACATTACCGGTACGCTCACCATTTCCGAATAATGTACCTTCAATACGGTCTGCACCGGCTAATACACCAAGCTCTGCATCTGCAACACCACAACCTCTGTCGTTATGTGGGTGAAGAGAAAGGATGACATTCTCTCGCATTGCAAGGTTCTTACTCATGTACTCGATCTGGCTTGCATACACATGAGGTAATGACATTTCAACAGTAGCAGGCAGGTTGATGATTACTTTATTATCAGCAGTTGGCTGCCATACATTGATAACGGCATTACAAACCTCTAATGCATAGTCTACTTCGGTTCCGGTAAAGGATTCCGGAGAATATTCAAACTGATAATTGCCGCCGTCCTGTTTCGTTAAATCTAATAACATCTTAGCACCGTCAATGGCAATCTGCTTGATCTCTTCTTTGGATTTTTTGAACACCTGTTCACGCTGTGCTAAAGAAGTAGAGTTGTATAAATGAATGACAGCGTGTTTACAACCTTTAACAGCTTCAAATGTTTTCTGAATAATATGAGGTCTTGCCTGAGTAAGTACCTGAACAGTTACATCATCCGGAATCAGATTCTGGTCGATCAAAGCACGAAGAAAATCATACTCTGTCTCGGAAGCAGCGGGGAAACCAACCTCAATTTCCTTAAAACCTACTTTTACTAACATTTTGAAGAATTCAATCTTTTGCTCTAAGCTCATCGGAACGATCAAAGCCTGATTGCCGTCCCGAAGATCGACAGAACACCATGCAGGTGCATCCTCGATATATTCCTTTTTTGCCCAGTCTAAACATTCCACGGGTGGCATAAAATAATTTCTCTTGTACTTGGTTGCATCCATCATAATACTAATACCTTCCTTTCAATAAACTATGTTTTTGTTGGATATATCGCATCGTGCAGTAAAAATTCAGGGGTTGTATGTGGCATATAAAAAGCCCTACGTCTCCCTCTAAGAGACGTAAGGCTATTACCTACGCGGTACCACTCTAATTCATACATCGTTGTATGCACTCATTGCAGATACGGACAATCATCGTCGTATATCCTCCCTAATATAACGGTTGGGTTCCGGCTACACCTACTGACAAGTTATCGTCTGTTCAGTGAGCTACTCAAAGGCGAGTTCAAATTCCTTCTGCAACTGCTTCGCACCAACCAACAGTTCTCTGAATACTTCCGAAATTCTACTATTCCTTATCACAGTATTTCATATTCTGTATCAAATTTCCAAGTAAAGTAACCTTATCACATTCTAAATCGCATGTCAACCGTAAATCAAAAGAAATGCCTGACACCGTAAATCAAAAGAAATGCGGAAACGGTAGTAGGTACAGATTCCTTTTTGGCATTTGTATTGAATTCTCGAATATAGGATTGTTATAAGAAAAGAAATAATAATGATATACAAAAAAGAAAGCATTTCATATAATTTAGACAATAAAAACAGAACATTTGGGGTGCGATAGCAGAAAGGAGAACAGATATGTATCTTGTGTTTGATGTAGGCGGAACTACCATTAAGTATGCATGGATGAAATCAGACGGAACGATAGATGAGAAAGCTAAGATTCCGACACCGGTTAAGCCGGGACAGACAATTGATGATTTTGTGGAAGTGATTGGCAATATATATGATTGTTATAAGAACCGGGATCATATAGATGGGATTGCAATGGGGCTTCCGGGACAGGTTGATATTGAAAATGGTATTGTGTATGGAGGTGGAGGAATCCGCTATATGCATAATGTACATTTAATGGATCTGGTGAGCAGGCGGTGTGATGATGTTCGGGTATCCCTTGAAAATGATGGTAAATGTGCAGCATTAGCCGAGGTGTGGCTTGGAAATGCCAAAGATGTAGATGATGCGTATGTATTGGTATTCGGCACCGGAATTGGTGGAGCTATGGTCAAGGACAGGAGAATCCACAGGGGCAAACATTTATTAGCCGGAGAGGTTTCTTACGTTTTTGAGAAACTGGAGAGAAAAGATCTTCCAAGAATTCAACCGGGAGAGCAATTAGGCGTGTATGAGGCAGTTGAAAAGTTGCCATTTACATGGTCCGCTGTTTCAGCAACCGGTTCCGTATGTTTTCATTATGCTAAGAAAAAAGGTCTGCCTTTTGAAGAGGTGACCGGTGAGAAAATATATCAGTGGGCAGGAGAAGGCGATGAGGACGCACTGGATATGCTGGAAGAGATGTATTTCAGCATTGCAAAGCAGTGTTGCAATCTGTATGTGATCTATAATCCGGAGGTCATTCTGATCGGAGGAGGAATCAGTGCAGAGCCGGCATTTATTGAGGGTATCCAAAGATACATTGACCAGATAAAGCCGTTGTCAATGGTATTTAATGATATTCGGATTGATGTCTGCAAGTTTCGCAATGATTCAAATCTGCTTGGTGCATTATACAACTTTAAGCAGATATATGAAGAAGTATAGAGGATAACAAGGTATGAAATGACAGATAGTCGCGATATCAGGTTGTTAAGAAAAACAAAGATATAATAGGAGGATTTCATTATGTTAATTACAAAGAACAAACCATTACCGGAGAATTTCTTATGGGGGGCATCTACGAGTGCTTATCAGGTGGAAGGTGCAAACCTTACACACGGTAAAGGTCCTAGTGTGCAGGATATTAAGAAAGTGCCGGAAGGAACAAGTGAATTAGATGTTTGTGCAGATTTTTATCATCATTACAAAGAAGATATTGCGTTGATGGCAGAGATGGGATTTAAGACTTTCCGTTTTTCTGTTGCATGGAGTCGTATTCTTCCAGAGGGAACCGGTGCTGTGAATCAGGAAGGAATTGATTTTTATAATGATGTGATCAATGAGTGTCTGAAATATAACATTGAACCATTAGTTACGATGTTCCATTTTGATCTGCCGGCAGCTTTGGAGAAGAAGGGTGGCTGGTCAAGAAGAGAGAGCGTGGATGAGTTTGTCAACTTTGCTAAGATCTTATATGAGAACTATGGGGATCGTGTAAAATACTGGCTCACAATCAATGAACAGAACATGCTTACCTTAGTAGGTGATGTCATCGGAACCTGTAATATGGAAGGTGTTACGAATAAGTATAAGAAGTTATATCAGGAGAATCACCATATGCTGCTTGCACAGGCAAAGGCAATGAAGCTTTGTCATGATATGGTACCTGGCGGTAAGATCGGACCTGCTCCGAATATCTCCCTGATCTATCCGGCAAGCTGTAAGCCCAAGGATATCTTAGCAGCACAGAACTTTAACGCAATCCGTAACTGGTTATATTTGGACATGGCAGTATACGGAAGATATAACAACCTTGTATGGAAATTCCTTGAAGAACATGATGCCATTCCACAGATGGAAGAAGGCGATATGGACATCATGAAGGAAGGACATCCGGATTTCATTGGATTTAACTATTATTCTACGGCAACGGTTGAGTGGGATGATGGAAGTGCAGTTGCAGAATCCGGCGATCAACAGGCGGGGGCTTCTGAACCGGGCGTATACCGCAATTACGCCAATCCGAATCTGCTTCGTACGGAGTTTGGCTGGGAGATCGATCCGGAAGGTTTCCGTGCAACGATTCGTGAGATCTACAGCCGTTATCATTTACCAATGATCATTACGGAAAATGGTCTTGGTGCATATGATAAGTTGACAGAGGATGGAAAGATTCATGATAATTACCGGATTGAATACCTTCGTAAACATATTGAACAGATCAAACTTGCCGTATCAGAGGGTGAAGAGATGATGGGATATTGTCCGTGGTCGGCAATCGATCTGGTATCTACCCATGAAGGTGTTGTGAAACGTTATGGATTCATTTATGTCAATCGTGATGAATTTGATCTGAAAGATATGAAACGTTATCGTAAAGATTCTTTCTACTGGTATAAGAAAGTGATCGAGACAAATGGTGAAGATCTGACTGATTGATAATAGCCGTTGAAAAATCAGATTTCATAGATTATAATAGGATATGAAGTTTGATGACAGAGGTACGGAATTATGAGACAACAGAGCAGACAATTTATCATATATCTGTTGTTAGCGGTTTTGATCGTAACGGCAGGAGGACTTGGCTTAGATGAGAAACGTCAGGTCTTTTTGTCGTATCATCAGGGGAATGAGAGTACTCTTTCAAAGCAAGCATTTACCATCAGTAATGATTTGCATTCCTTAGAACTCCGGGATAATACTTCTGCATTTACGACGATTCGTGGAATAAAAGAGAGTAAGAATACACAATCCGAAGCAGGCAGACTGTTACTTGTTTTGTTGTTTGTTATATTTGCAGGAGGTTTTCGGTGTATCCGCCGGTTCTGTATGCAATGTGCAGGAAGTTCGTTGCTGCATCGGATGCAACTGGTTCGATTTATACACGATATGGACGGAAAGAAACGTTATGCCGTCAGCCAGTGAAAGGGGACTGGTAATGGCATATTTGTAATAGAATAGGAAACGGTCATCTTTCATTGGCTCATTCAGACTATAATCAGATAGAAAGAAAAGGAGTTAATGGATTATGAGTGATATATTAGGATGGCTTGTTGTTATTATCGGTGGAGGATTTAGTCTTATTGTATGTTTGTACATGGTATTATCTTTGATTGGAATGGTTGCATATAAGATTTACCGGAAGGTTCGCTTTCATGCGTCCTTATATGATTAATATAAGGAGGTAAGAAAGATGGATATTCTTGTAATTGTTATGGGTGTGATCGCTGTCGTTGTCGGTGTTGCCGGTTTTTTGAGTGAACATGGAGGCATTGGCAAGAAAGAAGACAATACCGCCGATAAGGCAGAGCAGTAATATTATGCAGGGTTTTTTGCGTTATGGCAGAAGACCCTGTTTTTATTGCGAAAATATAAAATTTAAGGAATTTTTAAGAAAATTATTATAGTTTTTTTAAAGGAATGAGATTATAGTAGACCATGTCAACAAGAAATGAGGAAGGAATCGGGAAGATGGAAACCATATTAGTTGTAGATGATAACAGAGATATTGTATTTTCTGTAAGTGAATTATTAAAGTACGAAGGCTATACCATTGAGAAGGCCTACGATGGTATGGAGGCATTAGATGTTCTGGAAAGAAAACAGATTGATCTGATCTTACTCGATGTTATGATGCCACGGCTAAATGGATTATCCACTTTAATGAAGATCCGTGAGACAAAACAGATTCCGGTCATCATTTTATCTGCCAAGACAGAGGAAAGTGATAAAGTATCCGGACTCATTATGGGGGCAGATGATTATATCAGTAAACCGTATAATCCGGGAGAACTGATCGCCAGAGTGAAAGCGCAGCTCCGACGTTATAAGATGTGGAGCGGTGGCGCGCCCAAAGAAGATGAAGATATGATCGTGAATGGCGGTCTGGTGTTAGACCGCAGACAGAGAATTGCGATTGCAGAAGGAACGCAGGTGCGGCTGACTGCAAAGGAATACAGCATTTTGGAATTATTGATGGAACATATCGGACAAGTCTTTTCTGCAGAGCAGATCTATGAACGGGTGTGGAAAGAGGATGCGGATTACAGTGTGGAGAATACGGTTATGGTACATATCCGGCACATTCGGGAAAAGATTGAGATTGATACTAAGAATCCAAGATATGTAAAGGTGGTGTGGGGAATTGGATACAAAATGGAAAAACAATAAGAGTATAATAAAAGAATTTTTGAAAAATAATTACAAATTATTCATAGCGGTTGTGCTAATGGTGATAGGATGTATTTTTTTCTATGCCCTTCTGATGTATCATTCCTATTATGTGACGACAGATGCATGGCTGCTGACGGTATGTGGGAATGTTGCATGGCTTTTGGGAGAGGCTTTGTTATGGAGTGGTATCATAAGATACAAATTAAAGGATTTTCTACCGGAAGATGAGACATGCTATGAGCAATGGAAACAAAGGAAGAAGCAGCATATCCAAAGATTGCAGATCATATCCCTTGTGGAATGGATAATTGCATGCGCGTACTTGTTTCTTTTAACATACGAGAGACGTTATGGTGGTTATTATTCGGTATCCAATTATGCATCCGGATATGCGATGATCATTACGGTGTTGAACCAGTACATTGCATGCAGATGGGCGATATCCCATGAAATGCAGCGCAAGATGGATGACTGTATGCAGTATATGGCAAATGTAAGCAAAGAGCGGATTGATCAGGCGTTAGAGATTGAACGCGAAGGGCTTAAGAAGGCAATGGAGATAGAACGGCAAAGTATGGAAAAAGTGTCACGAAGTGACCAGTTGCGGATTGATCTGATTACCAATGTATCCCATGATCTGAAGACACCACTTACGTCCATGGTTGGTTATATGGAGCTGATGCGTAAGGAAGAATTAAATGATACCGTACGCGATTATCTGGATGTCATTACAGATAAGGCTGCCAAACTGAAAGAGATGATCGAGAGTTTGTTCTCACTGGCGAAGGCAAGCAGCGGGAATGTTGAGTTTCACATGGAAACATTGGAATTGAACCGTCTGGTAGAGCAGATTTACGGAGATATGGAGGATAAGATTGCGGATAGTGGATTGGAGATAGTAACAAGCCTAACAGAGCTGGATACCAGGCTGGTATCAGATAACATGTATCTATACCGGATCTGCCAGAATCTGCTTGAGAATGCATTGAAATATTCTGCAAAAGGAACCCGTATATTTGTCAAGACATTCTATTGTTCCGGTATTATGGGAGATCGGCTATGTTTAGAAGTGACGAACACGGCGGGATATCCGATGGACTTTCAGAAGGAAGATATTATTGAACGGTTTGCAAGAGCGGATCGATCCAGAACAACAGAGGGAAATGGGTTAGGACTTGCCATTGTGAGTACATACGCCAATGCTTTGGGCGGAGCATTTGATATTGATATTGACTGTGACCAGTTTAAGGCGAAGGTGACATTTCCTATTACGGAAAAAGAGGAGACAGAGACATGCGAAGAAGACGGATTAAGCAAATAATTTTATTTATGTTGCTGCATCTGATTACGCTTTTTATATTGCTATTACCATTGCAACAGGGACATTTCTTCGGAACGAACGGAGATTGGTACAGTCAGCATATTGCAATTGCGGACAGCCTGCGAAAAGCAATGCTGCAAAGCAGAAGCCTGGTACCGCAGTTTATCGAACTTGGCGGTGGAAGCAGTATTTATGATTTTGCGTATTATGGGTTGCTACGGCCGGATATATTGATATCCTGTCTGTTCCCGAAGATAGAAATGAAATATTTTATTGCAGGCTATGCCATCCTCGGTGTGCTGGCAAGCGTAGATCTTTGTTATATCTGGCTGCGTAAAAAACATATGGAGAAGATGTTTGCCATTATCGGTGCCGTATTTTTGGGAACTGCGACCTGTTTCTTTCATGCACACCATCAGATCATGTTCGTAAACTATATGCCATATTTCATTCTGACATTGATCGGGGTAGATCATCTGATTGATAAAAAACATTATGGCATGTTGACAATCGGGTTGTTCTTTGTATATATACACAGTTTTTATTATGCGATTGCCTGTCTGTTTGCGGCAGCCTGCTATTTCTTTTACCGCTTGGGAAATGAGAGCTGGTTTCAGGAAGAACTCAATGAAAAACAATATAAAAAAGCCTTTACTGACATGATGCAGTATGTTGGAAGAGCCGCATTTGCAGTATTTCTTTCCATTGGAATGGCGGCAATCTTATTACTGCCGATGGGACTGGATATATTATCTACCAAAAAAGATGGCGGAAGTTTTGTTTCAAAAACGATCTTGCCGATAGATGGTCAGTTGAGTGGTCTGTTATATTCTCCGTATGGATGTGGTCTGACCATGATTGCTTTGTTTGTATTGGTCAATAATCTGTTTCGGAAGGGAAGACGTTTTTTTTCAGGACTGTTATTGTTTATCATGTTATGTCCGGCAGTATCATACGTACTCAATGCATTTTTATATGCCAGAGGGAAGATACTGATTCCGTTTGTAGTATTGATCGTGTATCTGATGGCAGAGATGATGCAGGATATATTTCATGGGGAACGTGTCCGGATAGCGGTGCCTCTGCTTGTATGCCTTGTATTTGCAATATGCAATAAGAAAATGACGGCATTAGCGTGTATAGATGTGGCAATTCTGACAATCTGGATTGAGATCATGAACCATTCAACGTGCCGGTTTCGAAAAAAAGCATTTTGGCTTGTATTACTTATGCCGCTTGCGGTATCGATCGGTCTCTCTATGAGCGGTTCTTATTTAAAGGAGATTTGCAGCCGGTTGAAGATTAATACTTATGTAGTTTATCTGGATAATTCAGATGAAAGACAACGGCATATTTCCGACGAACAGATTCAGGAGGTGGTAACAGACTCCCGATATCGGTTTGATATAATCAGCAATAATTTTGTAAATAGTAATCTGCTTGCAAGCAGCCGGTGCGGAAGAACTTCCATGTATTCTTCTGTTACGAATGCGGATTATGCAGATTTTTATTACAATACGATGCATAATCCAATCGGTGTAAACAACAGAGTTGCATTAACGCCTGGGTATAATCCGTGTTTCTCTTATTTTATGGGAATCCGGTATATAGTAACCGGAAAACATCAGATCCCGGATGGTTACGACAGTATATTGGAAAATGGAAAATATATAGTGGCGGAAAATGAGAATGTACTGCCGGTTTGTTATGGTACAACCAATATTATGACGGAAAGTACCTATGAACAGCTTGGCTTTCCGGAAAATATGGTGGCGTTGTGCCAGAATGTTGTAGTCAAAGGCATGGGAAGGTCTTCCAATCAGCGGGAGGCAGATGCATACCGAAAGGCAAAGCAGGAGGTGAAACAACGGAATATACAAACATTTTTTACAGAAAAGTCCTTTGGTGAATTTTTGAAAGTCAGTCAGAGCGGGAAAACAGCATTGGAGTTTACCAATTCAGTACGATCCCATTTTCTTGTGTTAGAGTTTGATGTTGACAGGAGAGACGGAAGAGAGGTACGCATTGAGATCAATGGTGTTGTGAACAAACTATCGGCAGATTGGGCACCATATCCAAATGGAAATGAACATTTTGTATATGTATTGCCAATCAAGGATGGAACCAAAAAACTAAAGGTGACTGCAGGAAAGGGATATTATCAGATAAAGAATGTGTCTGCATATCTGGTTGAAAAAAAGGCGGTGGCTAATGACAGTGTGATCTTACCGGAGATAACAGAAAACAAACAGGATGGAAGTACGATCTTTGAGGGAATGATCACGATGGATCAGAGAGGATATTTTGTTACATCTTATCCGTATCGTGACGGATATCATGTAATACTGGATGGAAAAGAAGTGACTGCCCGGAAGGTTAATACGACATTCGTAGGAATTCCGGTGACCGAGGGAACACATGAGATATCAATCTGTTATGTGGTACCCGGATATTTTATGGGACTTACGATATCCATTATCAGTATATTGTGTTTTGCAATGGCAATGGTGTATGAATGGAGTGAGACGTTTCGAAATCATTCGGAACAACAGGAAGATTTAGGGTTGACAGAGACAACATGATATGTTACATTTAGTTTAATGATACGGTATGTAACTTATTCGAACGAGTGAGGCATTAACTGTACATGAATATTTTTGGATGTTTATGTGTGTTAATGCCCTTTTTTTATTTCTATTTTTACTAATTCAGGGTTTCACCCGAATAACACAGAATATCCCGGTACACAATAATCAAAAGAAAAGGAGAATGCATATGAAAGACAAGATTTTTGGTGTATTACAAAGAGTTGGAAGATCTTTTATGCTTCCAATCGCAATTCTTCCGGTAGCTGGATTGTTACTTGGATTAGGAAGTTCATTTACAAATGAAACAATGTTAGAGACGTATAATCTGACAAAGATAATGGGACAGGGAACCATTTTAAATGCGATATTCCAGGTTATGAGTGATGCCGGTAATATTGTATTTGCTAACCTGCCGATCATATTTGCTATGGGTGTGGCAATTGGTATGGCGAAGAAGGAAAAAGAGGTTGCGGCATTGGCAGCGGCAATTGCTTTTTTCATCATGCACGCATCAATCAGTGCGATGATCAATATTAACGGCGGAGCAGAGAATATGTTAGAGGGTGCAACCACATCTGTATGTGGAATTACCTCTTTGCAGATGGGTGTATTCGGAGGTATTATCGTAGGACTTGGCGTTGCAGCACTGCATAATAAGTTTTATAAGATTGAGTTACCACAGGTATTATCATTCTTTGGCGGAACACGGTTTGTGCCGATCATCTGTGCATTGGTGTATACGTTTGTTGGTATTCTGATGTTCTTTGTATGGCCGGTGATCCAGCAGGGAATCTATGCAGTCGGCAATGTAGTGCTCAATTCCGGATATGCAGGAACATGGGTATATGGTTTCATGGAGCGTATTTTGATTCCGTTTGGACTGCATCATGTATTTTACCTTCCGTTCTGGCAGACAGGTGTCGGCGGAACAATGGAAGTGGCAGGTCAGATGGTAGAAGGTGCACAGAATATATTCTTTGCACAGTTAGCAGATCCGAGTGTAAAACATTTTGCAGTATCTGCAACAAGATTTATGTCCGGTAAATTCCCGCTTATGATCTTTGGTCTGCCTGGAGCTGCACTTGCAATGTATAAGACGGCGAAAGATGACAAGAAAAAAGAGGTGGGAGGATTGTTATTGTCGGCAGCACTTACTTCTATGCTGACCGGTATTACAGAACCGCTTGAATTCACATTTTTGTTTGTAGCACCGATTCTTTATGGTATCCATTGTGTATTTGCGGGACTTGCATATATGTTGATGCATATTTGTAATGTTGGTGTCGGCATGACGTTTTCCGGCGGCTTGATTGATATGACCTTATTTGGTATAATGCAAGGAAATGCAAAGACAAACTGGATATGGATCGTGATTGTAGGTGTGGCTTATTTCGTTGTTTACTACTTCTTATTCAGCCTGTTGATCCGTAAGATGGATCTGAAGACTCCGGGACGTGGTGAAGAGGATGAAGAAGTGAAGCTTTATCGTCGAAGTGATGTGGAAGCAAAGAAGAATGGAGAACATGGCGGGGCATCGATTGATGATCCGGTATCACAGGATATCTGTAACGGACTTGGCGGTAAGAAGAATATTTCGGATGTGGACTGTTGTGCAACCAGACTCCGTTGTACTGTATTTAAGCCGGAACTGGTGAATGATACATTGTTAAAATCAACCGGAGCATCCGGTGTGGTGCATAAAGGAAATGGTGTTCAGATCATTTATGGTCCAAAAGTAACCGTGATCAAGTCGAATCTGGAAGATTATCTGGAAACAGCATCGAATGAAGAATATCATGCAAGTGCTGCTGAGAAGATACACGAAGAGGAGGCTTCCGGTGATGGTACCCGGAAGGCACAGAAGGTAATTAAGACGGTTATGATCGCAAGCCCGATTACCGGAGTCGCAGCACCGTTATCAGATACTCCGGACGAAGTATTTTCTAACAAGATGTTAGGAGATGGAGCGGCGGTAACACCAGTTGATAATATTGTAAGAGCACCGGAAGATGGCGAGGTTCCATTTGTGTTTGATACCAAACATGCAATCGGATTTATGACAGAGTCCGGAATCAGTTTGTTGATCCATGTTGGAATTGATACCGTTAAATTAGACGGAAAAGGCTTTGAAGTATTTGTTGAGAATGGCCAGAAAGTCAAAAAAGGTGAGCCAATGATGAAATTGGATCTGGATTACCTGAAAGCAAATGCGCCGTCTGTCATGTCACCGGTAATATGTTCAGAAATGGAAGAGAACCAAAAGGTACGGCTTATTAAGACCGGAGATATTCAGGCGGGAGATACGTTATTTGCCGTAGATTTTTATGAATAACAGGTAGGAGAAAGGCATCAGGGGGTTTAGGATGTATCGAGTAGAAAAAGTGTTGAACCATAATGCAGTCATAGCAATTCATGACGAGAATCATGGCGAGTATCTGCTTATGGGAAAAGGAATTGGATTTGGCAAGAAGATCAATGAACGAATGGAGACAAGAGATACCGATACGGTATATTCGTTACAGGAATCGACGGAACGGGGTGATTCCGAAGAACTTGCAAAATCCATATCCCCTGTTTGCTTAGAAGTTGCAGACGAGGTACTGCGACAATCAGAGAAGACGTTTGGAAGAGTAGATCGCAATATGTTGTTTCCGATGGCAGATCACATCGAATATGCGGTAAAACGTATTCAGAATCATGAACAGATCCGTAATCCGTTAACCGATGATATCCGGGTACTGTTTCATGCGGAATACAAGACAGCAATGTGTATTCAGTCAATCTTACAGGAACGTTTATCCGTTCAGATGGATGAGGACGAGATTGGCTATATTGCACTGCATATTCATTCTGCGATTGAAGATGAAAAAGTATCCCAGGCAATGCAGATGGCGCAGGCCGTACGGCAATGTGTTGCGCTTGTGGAAGACCAGATCGGAAAGCCGATTGATGTATTATCATTGTCGTATAACCGGTTAATGAATCATATCCGTTATATGGTAGTGCGGGCACTAAAAGGAGAAGAACTGAAAGTCAGCATGAATGATTATATGGAGTTGAAGTTCCCGCAGTCTTTTTCCATGGCCCGGATCGTGTGTGATCAGGTAAGTCATGATCTTCGCTGTCAGTTAAGTGAGACAGAGATCGGTTATCTGGCCATGCACATTGAAAGAGTGACCAGTGCGGAATTGGATCAAACGGATTGATGCAAAAAAAGGTTTACAAGAGTAACAGAATTGTGTTATAAGTAATATAACATATTAATAGATTGCAAACCATTGCAAAAGGGGAGTAGTTGCACACGGCCTGGCTGTGTGTTGCAGGATTTCGTCAGTACGGTCAATGACCCGGAACCTGTGAAACAGAGTATGTTTAACGAGACTTTTTGTGTACATATTTGTTGTACACAAAAAGTCTTTCTTTTTTTTAAGAATAAGGAGGAGTCAGTATGAAACAAGTGTATCAGATGGATGTTGATAAGGTGTTTACACAAATGCAGACCAACGAGAAAGGACTTTCGATGCAACGCGCGAAGGAACTCTTGGAAGAAAAAGGAGAAAATGTACTGGAAGAAGGAAAGAAAAAGACAGCGGTGATGGTGTTTTTAGAACAGTTCAAGGATCTTCTGGTAATGATTCTGATCATTGCTGCTATTGTTTCTGCGGTATCGGGTAATGCGGAAAGTACAGTTGTTATATTCGTAGTCATCATTTTGAATGCAATACTGGGAACCGTTCAATACATGAAAGCCGAAAAGTCACTGAATGCGTTAAAGGCATTATCCATGCCATATGCAAAGGTTATACGGGATGGTAAAAAAATGGAGATACCATCAACGGAAGTTGTGCCTGGAGATATTGTAATTCTTGAGGCCGGGGATATGATCGTGGCGGATGGAAGAATTTTTAACAACTATTCTTTGCAGGTAAATGAGAGTGCGTTGACAGGAGAATCGACGAATGTAGATAAAGTGGACTATCGGTTAGAAGAAGATCTTCCGTTAGCGGACCGGCGGAATATGGTATATTCCGGGACACTGGTTACCTATGGACGTGCAGAAGTGGTAGTGACCGGTACCGGTATGGAAACAGAGATGGGGAAAATAGCGGAATTAATGAATCAGGCAAAAGAGAAGAAAACACCACTTCAAAATAGTATGGATGCATTCAGTAAACGATTGGCAACAATTATTATAGTGATCTGTATAGTTGTATTTGGCTTACAGCTCCATCAGGGCACATCATTTCTGAATGCGCTAATGTTTGCGGTTGCATTAGCAGTTGCAGCTATTCCGGAAGCACTTACCTCGATCATTACGATCGTACAGGCGATGGGAACACAGAAGATGGCGGCAGAAGGAGCAATTATCAAACAGCTGAAAGCGGTGGAAAGTCTTGGATGTGTGTCTGTCATTTGTTCGGATAAGACTGGGACACTCACGCAGAACAAAATGACGGTAACGGATGTTTATACCGAGGGACAGATATTAAAACCGGAAGAATTAGATCTTAGAAATTCAACACATCGATATCTGTTATATAATGCCGTGTTAAATAATGATTCGTCGTTACAGGGAGAAAAGGGAATCGGCGATCCGACAGAGTCCTGTTTATTGGTAATGGCACGGAAAGCGTTTGCAGGAGGAACGCTGAATTTTGAGGAAGAAGACATTCGCCGGATGATGCCGAGACTAGGGGAGATCCCATTTGATTCGGAAAGAAAAATGATGAGTAGTCAATATATGGTACATGGAACGGATACGGTATTCACCAAAGGTGCTTTGGATGTATTGATGCCGAAGATTACACGGATACGGGTGAATGGAACTGTGCAGATGATATCGGACAAACAGAAAAATGATATTCTGGCATGTAATGAGCATTTTTCCTGTAACGGACTCCGGGTTCTTGCATTTGTTTATAAAGAAGTAGGGGAAAAGGAAACACTATGTAGCGATTATGAAAATGACTATATATTTGTCGGTTTGACGGCAATGATCGATCCTCCAAGACCGGAGTCGGTGAAGGCGGTATCAGATGCAAAACGGGCAGGAATAAAAACGGTGATGATCACGGGAGATCATAAGGTGACGGCAACGGCGATTGCGAAGCAGATCGGCATTTATGAAGAAGGAGATTATGCAGTTACAGGGGCGGAGCTTGATGTTATGACGCAGGAAGAATTGCAGCAGAAACTGAAACAGATATCGGTATATGCCAGAGTGTCGCCTGAAAATAAGATCCGGATCGTAGAAGCATGGCAGGAGCAGGGAGAAGTTGTAGCAATGACAGGGGATGGAGTAAATGATGCCCCGGCATTAAAGAAAGCGGATGTGGGCGTTGCTATGGGCGTGACAGGAACGGAAGTTTCAAAAGATGCAGCTGCAATGATCTTATCCGATGATAATTTTGCAACGATCATAAAAGCAGTGGAGAATGGAAGGAGTGTATATCGGAATATTCAAAATGCCATCCAGTTTTTATTGTCTGGTAATATGGCTGGAATATTATGTGTATTATACTGTTGTGTTGCGGCACTTCCTGCGCCGTTTGCACCGGTGCATCTGTTATTTATCAATTTGCTGACGGATTCTTTGCCGGCACTGGCAATCGGTACGGAAAAAAGTGACAGGGGATTGCTTGCAGAACAACCGAGAGATACGAAAGAAGGAATTCTGACAGGAAACTTTATATTCCATTTATTTGGATATGGCATGATGATCGCAATTGTTACAATGACAGCATTTTATATTGGATTACAGTCGGATGCAATGACAGCAAGCACCATGGCGTTTGCAACGCTGACGTTGGCAAGATTGTTCCATGGATTTAATTGCAGAGGAAAGAAAATGATATTCCGGTTGGGATTATTTACGAACAAATGGAGTATAGCAGCCTTCCTGGCCGGAGTGGGATTGCTTGGAATTGTTTTGTGGATGCCTGCGTTGAGCGGAGTGTTTGAGGTTTCTGCATTATCGATTGCACAAGCGGGAATGATTGCACTGTTGGCAGCAGTTCCGACGTTATGCATTCAGGTGACACGGACAATTTTAGGCAGAGAGTAAAAAAGAATGACATCATCAGGAATCTGATGATGTCATTTTCTGCATAAGCGTCACGATATTATGAAGGGAATCAATAAATGTTCTGCGTTCTTCTGTAGACAGAGAAGACAGAGAACTTGCAAAACGTTTGTGGTATTCTTCTTTCAATTCTGATAACAATTGAATGCCGGAATTCGAAAGGCTTACATCTAACTGGCGACGGTTTGTATCATGCGTGTTACGGAAAATCAGTTGACGTTTGGCTAATGGCGCAACCGCTCTCGTTGCCTGTTCTCTTGAAATACAGAGGTGATCTGCAAGCTGGCTCATAGAAAGACTCTGTCTCGCAGAGAGAATGAGAAGGATTCGGAGCTGCGTCTTGGTGATCTGTATTTCTTTTAATTCTGTAAAATTATTAAAATATTGAAAATAACTGGGAAGTAATTCTAATAAAGACAGAATTGCTTCTTCTTCGTTATGCTGATTCATGTAAGTAACCATCCTATGTTTTATTCCAATTTATTATATGAGATTTTTCATAGAAATTCAAGATGTCCAATTTATTGGACACTAATTGAAGTAGAATCTGATTATCAGGAAGGAGGAAGTGCTTATGAGCAGATGGATTAGAAGAATATTGACAGTAGGATTATGGATCGGAATATTATGCAGTAATTGTACGGGAATTGTGCAGGGGAAGGAGATGACAGAGGTAACAGAAGTACAGGATTATAAGATGATGTGTGTTCGGTTGATGGAGGGAATGGGGAAGAGACAACGGAAGATGTGTTTCTATTATCCGGGAATCTGTGAGGATATAGCAAAAGATAGGAAGGACAGGTATCATGGGCTGTTTGAGAGAATGGCACGGAAAGACAGCTATTTAGTGGCGAATATTGCAGCAATGAGCATTTTGTATTCGAATGATGCGGATTCCTGTGTGACTTTTTCTGTTACCTACCGAACAACGTTAAGACAGGAGAAGTATGTTGATAAGAAGGTGAAACAACTGACTCGAAGGAAAAGAAGATTGCCACCTCCGTATAAGGCGAAATGGGCAAGAGATTATCTGGTAAGGCATATGCGCTATGATGTAAGCTTGGATTCGGCTTATACAGCACTCCGGTACGGACGGGGGAATTGTATGGCATATACACTGGCATATCTCAGATTGATGCAGGAGATGGGCGTGCCATGCATCTATGTAAGTGGTGAGGAGCATGCTTGGAATATGGTGAAATTACGATCACGATGGTATAGTGTGGATGTGACATGGGATGATGCAACGGACGCGTATTCCTATTTTTTAAAAGGAACAAAAGACTTCAGGAATCACGAAAGAATCCGTTTTGGGTGGAACCGGAAGCAGAGAATGGCAAAGCGCAGATATATTTTTCGGTGAATGCCTAAACCATTTGAAATATCATGGATGTTATGCTACAATAATTTCCGATTGAGATTAATTTCCTATTTAACAAGATGAAGGAGGATATATGCGTGGTTAAGTTATACGAAGGTGGAGCTTATCTTGTGAATGGTACAGAGATCATTCCGGATGGAGCAGATCAGGAACAGGAATTAAAAAGTAAGACAGGAAGTGTGATGTCAAAGGAAGAAGCAGCGAAGAATACGATTGCTTATAACATTTTGAGAGCACATAACACTTCAGAAGATATGGACAATCTTCAGATCAAATTTGATAAATTAACTTCTCATGATATTACATTTGTTGGAATCATTCAGACAGCAAGAGCATCCGGATTAGAGAAGTTCCCGATTCCGTATGTATTAACAAACTGTCACAATTCCCTTTGTGCAGTCGGTGGAACCATTAATGAAGATGATCATATGTTTGGACTTACCTGTGCAAAGAAATATGGTGGTGTATATGTACCTCCTCATCAGGCAGTTATTCATCAGTTTGCAAGAGAGATGTTGGCAGAATGTGGCGCAATGATCTTAGGATCGGATTCCCATACACGTTATGGTGCGTTAGGAACTATGGCGATTGGTGAAGGCGGTGGAGAACTTGTAAAGCAGTTGCTTTGCCAGACATATGACGTTAAGATGCCAGGCGTTGTGGCAATCTATTTAGATGGTAAGCCGGAAGCAGGCGTAGGACCACAGGACGTTGCACTTGCAATTATTGGTGCAGTATTTGCTAATGGTTATGTCAAGAATAAAGTAATGGAGTTTGTGGGACCGGGTGTAGATAACTTAAGTGCGGATTACCGAATTGGTATTGACGTTATGACAACAGAGACAACCTGTCTTTCTTCTATCTGGAAAACAGATGATAAGGTAAAGGATTTCTATGATATCCATGGAAGAAGTGGAGATTATAAGGAACTGAATCCGGGAGCAGTTGCATACTATGATGGAGTTGTATATGTAGATCTCAGCAAGGTAAAACCAATGATCGCAATGCCATTCCATCCAAGTAATACCTATACAATTGAAGAATTAAATGCAAACTTAATGGATATTTTAGAGGATTGTGAGAAACGTGCATTAGTCAGCTTAGACGGTAAGGTTGACTTTACACTGAAGGATAAGGTCAGAGATGGCAAGTTATATGTAGATCAGGGTATTATCGCCGGTTGTGCCGGTGGTGGATTTGAGAATATCTGTGCAGCAGCAGATATCCTGAGGGGTTCTTATATCGGAGCAGATGAATTTACGTTAAGTGTATATCCGGCTTCTACACCGATCTATATGGAATTAGCGAAGAATGGAAGATTGGCAGATCTGATTGAGACAGGTGCGATTGTGAAGACTGCATTCTGTGGTCCTTGCTTCGGTGCGGGTGATACACCTGCCAATAATGCATTTTCAATCCGTCATTCTACCAGAAACTTCCCGAACCGTGAAGGTTCTAAGGTACAGAATGGTCAGATTTCATCGGTTGCCTTAATGGATGCCCGTTCCATTGCTGCAACAGCAGCGAATAAGGGTTATCTGACAGCCGCAACGGATGTAGATGTGAACTTTACAAATCCGAAGTATTTCTTCGATCAGAATATTTATGCAAATCGTGTATACAATGGTGTTGGCAAGGCAGATCCGAGCGTAGAGATTAAGTTTGGACCGAATATCAAGGATTGGCCGGAGATGGTTGCGTTGACAGACAATCTGGTATTGAAGGTTGCTTCTGTAATCCATGATCCAGTTACAACAACAGATGAGCTGATCCCTTCCGGTGAGACATCTTCTTATCGTTCGAATCCATTAGGACTTGCGGAATTTACATTGTCCCGTAAAGATCCGGAATATGTAGGCCGTGCAAAGGCAATCCAGGCAGTTGAGAAGGTCAGAGAAGAAGGTAAATGCATGGGCGAGGCTTATCCGGAGATGCGCGAGATCATGCATAAAGTGAAAGAACAGTTCCCGGATGTCTGTGGCGGGAATACCGGAGTTGGTTCTACGATCTTTGCAGTGAAACCGGGAGATGGTTCTGCACGTGAGCAGGCTGCATCCTGCCAGAAGGTACTTGGTGGCTGGGCAAATGTTGCCAAAGAGTATGCAACGAAGAGATATCGTTCTAATCTGATCAACTGGGGAATGTTACCATTCCTGATGCCGGAAGATTATGATTTTGAGATTGATGATTATATCTTTATTCCGGATATTGCCAAAGCTGTCCAGGAGAAGAATGACGATATCAAGGCATATGTCGTGAACAAAGATATGAAAGAACTTACTTTCCATCTTGGAGATCTGACAGACCATGAGCGTGAGATCATCTTAAAGGGTTGTCTGATCAACTATAATCGTGGATAATATGAATGCATTTCATGTATTGTAATTGAAGATTCAGAGGGGTTGTTTTATCAGGGTCAATGAGTAAGAGAAGGCCTAATAAAACAACCTCTTTTCTGTTTAATACTCTTTTAAAGAAATACGGATTGTGCTATAATATATATTATTTTAGAAAGACAGAATCAGGGTTTATGAATAGTAAGAACAAGAAACGAACAATATCAGGCAGTTTTGCAATGCAGGCAACCATATTAGCCGCAGCAAGTGTCATATCGAAGGTTATCGGAATGGTATATAATATACCATTTGCTAATATATTAGGGAAAGCGGGAAACGGATATTATGGAGCGGCTCAGACTGTATATGGATATGTCTGGACGATTGCAGTATTTAGTATTCCAGCTGCGTTATCCAAGCTGATTTCTGAACGAGTGCAGCGTGGGGAGTACCGGAATGTGAAACAGATCTATAAGGGAGCTATGCTATATATGTTAGTGGTTGGTGGAATTGCTTCTTTATTCACTTATATTGTTGCACCGTATATTGTTACGGATAACACGGTGTTGTCGTTGAGGATATTGGCGCCAACCATTTTTATCTCCGGATTTGCCAGTGTATATCGTGGATATTTTCAGGCGTATGGCAATATGGTGCCAACATCGATTTCCCAGATCATTGAACAGGTGATCAATGCAATTGTGAGTATTGTGGCAGCATTAACATTTATTAAATGGGCGGTTATGAATGGACATAGCGAATTATCGGACGTGTATGGAGCTGCCGGAGGAACATTAGGAACCGGTGTGGCAGCAACAGTTAGTCTGATCTATATTGTATGGCTATTCCGCAGACAGCGGGGCACGATAGAGGATAAGATTGCGCAGGATACCACTACGGAGATTCTTTCGTATCGTTCGGTAATTAAGTTGTTATTGATGGTAGCAACGCCGATTATATTGAGCTCCGCAATCTATAATGTGAATGTAATCTTAGATATGACGATATATCAGAAGATGTTACAGTATATGGGAACCGGGAGCGAATTGATTGACGGACAGTATGGATTATATAGCCGGATGTATCTTGTGCTTGCAAATGTACCGATCGCAATGGCAGCAGCCGTGGGTTCGGCTGTAATTCCGAGTGTGTCGGGAGCCTATGCAGTGGGCGATAAGGAAGGCTGCAATCGCAAGATTCAACAATCTTTGCAATTGGCAATGGTGCTTACAATTCCATGCGCAGTTGGATTTGCGGTTTTAGGTAAACCGATTGTCCGGTTAGTGTATTATAGTTTATCGGCAACGGATACGACGATGGTATCGAATCTGTTGTTGATCGGTGGCATTTCGATTGTGTTGTATGGAATCTCTAGTGTATTGAATGGTGTGTTACAGGGAATCGGCAAGGTGAATATCCCGGTGATTAGTTCCATTACTGCGTTAGTGGGTCATATTTTATTATTGGTTCCATTGATTGCAATTGCCAAACTGGAGATTTATTCATTGATTCTTGCAACTGCATTTTATGCCATTATTGTTGTAGTGATGAACTTGTACTTTGTAAAGAAAGAGTTACGATTTAAGATGGAGTGGAAACAAACGGTAGGGGTGCCGGTGTTATCCGCTGCAGTTATGGGTACTGTTGCATTTTTGGTATACAAAGTATTGAATTGGGGACTGCTTCACATAATGGGTGCGTTTATTAGCAACGCAATAGCAGTTTTGATCGCAATCGGTTTGGCGGCAATCACATATTTTGTAGTGATGCTGAAAGCCGGTGGATATACAGAAGAGATGTTGCTTGCATTTCCAAAAGGAACGTTGCTGGTGAAATTGGCACGCAGGCTACATTTTATTCAATAAGAGCAGAAGTGAGAAGCATAATGTATGGAAAGGGGCGATTGTTATGAAATTAACATTTATTGGAGCGGATCATGAAGTGACCGGAAGTTGTCATTGCCTGCAGGCGTGTGGCAAGAATATACTGATTGACTGTGGTATGGAGCAGGGGCAGGACGTGTATGAGAATCAGGAACTTCCGATGAATCCGTCTGATGTGGATTATGTTCTGTTGACACATGCACATATTGATCATTCGGGTTTACTTCCGCTTATGTACGCAAAGGGCTTTCGGGGGCAGGTGTATACTACAAAAGCAACAACAGATCTTTGCCAGATCATGTTGCGTGACAGTGCACATATTCAGGAGTTTGAAGCGGAGTGGCGGAACCGAAAAGCAAAACGTGCCGGTGAAGAAGAATATATTCCACTTTATACAATGAATGATGCAATTGGTGTATTGGCATTTTTTGTACCGTGTCAGTATGATGAGGTGATCAATTTAGCAGATGGAATACAGATCCGTTTTTCAGATGTGGGACATTTGCTGGGCTCTGCAAGTATTGAGATCTGGCTGACAGAAGGAGATATTTCCAAGAAGATTGTATTTTCAGGGGATATTGGTAATATTAATCAGCCAATCATAAAGGATCCGCAATATCTGAAGGAAGCCGATTATGTTGTTATGGAATCTACCTATGGTGACCGGAACCACGGTGGAACACCGGACTATGTAGCGGAGCTGACCAGAATTATCAAAGAGACTTTTGATAAGGGAGGCAATGTGGTCATTCCTTCTTTTGCAGTCGGAAGAACACAGGAATTATTATATTTTATCCGTAAGATCAAGTATGATAACCTGTTACCGGAATATGAAGGGTTTGAAGTGTATGTAGACAGTCCGTTGGCAGTAGAGGCAACGAATATCTTTAATAAGAATATAGATAATTGCTTTGATGAAGAGGCAATGGAACTGATTAGGCAGGGAATCAATCCGATTGCGTTCCCGGGACTTAAGACATCGGTTACCAGTGATGATTCGAGGGCAATCAATTTTGATATGAAACCAAAGGTTATCATATCTGCTTCCGGCATGTGCGAGGCCGGTCGTATCCGCCATCACTTAAAGCATAACCTTTGGAGAAAAGAAAGTACGATCCTGTTTGTCGGATATCAGGCACATGGAACGCTTGGAAGAAGTATATTAGAGGGAGCAACAGCGGTTAAGCTTTTCGGTGAATTGATCGAGGTGCGTGCAAGAATTGAAAAACTGGAAGGTATCAGTGGTCATGCTGATCAGGAAGGACTATTGAGGTGGCTGCATTCATTTGATCCAAAACCAAAGGTGTTTGTAGTACACGGGGAAGATCTGGTGTGTGAGCATTTTAAGAATATGATCCAGGAAGAGGGATATGAGGCGGTTGCACCGTTTTCCGGAGCGGAATTTGATCTGGGTACAGATGAATTAATCTTTGAGGGAGTATCTACCAAGAAGGTTAAGATCAGCCAGAAAGCATTTCGTGCACAGGCGATCTTTGACCGGTTGGTTGCAGCGGGAAATCGTCTGCTTACAGTTATTGCACATAACAAGGGTGGCGCAAATAAGGATCTGGTACGATTTACAGATCAGATCAATAGCCTTTGCGATAAGTGGGACAGATAATAGAAGCAGATAATAGAAACAGGTAATATGTAGAGTGGAATGTGGAGTAGATTATGAAGGAACGTAAGAGAATTGCTTTGTTAGTAGGACAGCCGGAAGAAGATTATCAAAAGTTATTTATACAAGGTTTTTTGGAACAAGGGTTCCTTTATAATTATGATGTCTGCATTTTTGCAATGTATCAGAAATATCAGGAAACGCAGGCAAGGGAAATAGGAGAGTCCCATATCTTCTCTTTAATTCAGTATGAATTGTTTGATGCGTTTGTAGTATTGTTGGATACGATTCAGACACCACAGGTTGCAGACCGGATAGAGCAAAAACTAAAGGATTGTTTTTCCGGTCCTGTGATCTGTGTGGATAAACAAAGTAAGTATTTTCCAACGGTGATGACGGATCACTACACACCAACCAAGAAGTTAATTACACATTTAATAGAGGAACATGGATTCCGTGATATTGCATATATAACAGGGAAAAAATGGCATCCGCATTCCAAACAGCGGTTACAGGGATTCCTGGACTGTATGGAAGAACATCACATAGAGGTTTTGCCTAATCGTATCTATTACGGTGATTTCTGGTATACTAGTGGCGCTAATGTAGTGGAACTTCTGATGAAAGATCCGGAACATTTACCAGAGGCGATTGCCTGCGCAAATGATTGTATGGCGATTGGAGTAGCAACAGAATTGACGAAAAGAGGGATAAGGATACCGGAAGATATTGCGGTTATTGGATATGATTCCATTGAAGAGGGAAGAAAGAGTCCGAAGCCGATCACTTCTGCTCCTATTCCGGCAAGATTATGTGGGAATCACGTCGCACGGAGTATAGATGCATTGTTCCATGATCAGGACATGCCTCCGTTTCAGGCTGAGGTTCCGTTATTTATCGGAAGCAGTTGTGGCTGCCATAATGAAAGTGTGATACCGAGTGTTTCTGTACGGAGTAAATGGGAGACGGATATATCGAGTGGTGGATTCTATTCATGCTTTAATCATATAATGGAGGATATGCTGAGTCAGTCAGAATTTAAAGGGCTGATGAATACAATATTTTCTTATGTGTACCAGATTCGGGAATTTGACAGCTTTCATATATGTCTGAATGAGGAGTGGAATGATTTAGAGGATACAGAGCGTGTATACAAATGGCAGGACTACAGTGACCGGATGATACATATTCTGCGTTGCGGAAAAACCGGAATGAATCAGGATAAGGTTGATTTTGAAGATAAGTTTGACCGTAGTTGTCTGTTACCGGAATTGTATGAAGATCGGAAAGAACCCAAGGCATTTATTTTTACTCCGCTTCATTTTGAAGAGAGATGTTTTGGTTATGCAGTGTTAAGTTATGGAAATGAAGCAAGAAGTTATACGGAAGAATATCGTCTGTGGATACGCAGCGTTATGCAGGGGTTGGAATGTTTTCGGAGAATTGAAGATTTAGAACGCAGTAACCGTATTTTGGAGACGAACCGTATCCGGGATGATCTTACCGGCTTCTACAATTATAAGGGATTTATGAGTTATGCAGATTCGCTTATACGAGAAGCAGGAGAACAGGAATGTTACTTGAGCAGTCTCGTAATTGATATTTGTAACCTGGATCGAATCAACAGCAGATATGGACGGGAGGCAGGTAATGAGGCAATTATTACAATTGCCAATATTATAGAAAAATATAGCGAAGATGGAATGGTATGCGGGTTAGGAAATGGAGAATTTGCAATCACAGTGCTATCGGAATCGAATGATAAGAAACGGGTTCATGCGATTGGAAAGCAGATTACGAACGCAATTCAGGAGTATAACAGGAATCATTCCAAAGAATATGTACTTTCGGTATATACAGGAAGTAAGACGGAGAAAGTGGAAGATAACAAAGATTTAGAGAGATTGCTGAGCGGAGCAGTAAGCCAAAAGAATGGAAACAAGGCAACCAGTCAGAAGGCAGTGAAGTCAGAGAAGTTGACGGAAGAAGAGAAAAAAGAAGCAGAGATTGTCAAACAGGTGCTGGATGATAACCGGTTGCGATATTATTTTCAACCGATCGTAAATGCCCGAAATGGTGAAGTTTTTGCATATGAGGCATTGATGAGACCGGACGTGGAACCATTTCTTTCACCGCTGATTGTGTTGAAATATGCAGAGGGAATGAACCGTCTGTATGATGTAGAAAAAGCAACGTTTTTTAATGTATTGCAGTATATGAGGGAACATCGTGAGTTCTTTGAGGGACGCAAAGTGTTTGTGAACAGTATTCCGGGGAAACAATTAGTTGGTGCGGATAAGGAACAGCTGCGTGACAAGATGGGAACGTTGTCCGATGCCTTAGTAGTGGAGTTGACGGAACAGACAGAAATATCGGATGAACAGCTTGCAAAGCTGAAGGAAGATTATCGTAGAATGGGAATTGAGACGGCAGTCGATGATTATGGAACCGGTTATTCCAATATCACGAATCTTCTCCGTTATATGCCTAATTATGTGAAGATTGATCGTATGTTGTTGACAGAGATTCAGAACAGTCCGCAGAAGCAGCATTTTGTAAATGAGATTGTAAAGTTTGCACATGATAATGATATTATGGCATTGGCAGAGGGAATTGAAACGGAAGAAGAATTGCGCACAGTCATTGAGTTAGATGTAGATTTGATTCAGGGATATTATACCGCACGGCCTGCAGCACAACCGGTACAGATGATCGATGCGCAGATCAAAGCACAGATTATAAAATATCGGTATGTATGCATGAGAAAGAGCGGTACGGATATTTATATTGCAGGACGTGAGAACAGGGTATCTACGGTTAAAGTAGCTTCACAGAAATATCGTACAGTATTGATTCCTTCAGAGGGCGAGATACATAGGGATATTATTTTTACAGGAACACCGGGATTAGAGTCCCAATTAGATCTTAGGATTGAAGATGGATACCATGGCAGAATTGAGTTAGACAATATTCATTTTACAGCGAGAAAGAAACAGCCGTGTATTGCCATTGGAGACAATTGTGATGTAGTATTAGTATTAAAAGGGGAAAATGTACTCAAAAATGGAGGTATACGAGTACCAGAGAGCTCTAAACTGACGCTGATGGGAAATGGTAATGTGACAATCGTATTATGTGATGGTGCTTACTATGCAATTGGAAATGACTATGAACATGGACATGGCATTTTGGAATTTGAACAGGACGGTGATGTTATAATTGAAGGTGATGTGATGCGGGGAATCGGTATCGGATCCGGACTGGGAGGACAAACCTATATTAATCGCGGCAAATATGTAATTGCGTTAAATGGTGTAGAAGGTGTTGGTATTGGTGCTATCAACGGTGATATGAATCTTCCGATTCATAATTGTAATGTGGAGATCCGTTTGGGCTGTTCCAGAGGTGTTGCAATCGGAACACTGAATGGAAAAGCAGATATTTCTATGGAACATATTCTTGTGAAATGTACAGCTGGTGGAAGCCGGGTTGTTGCAATCGGAACACTGGATGGAGAAGAAAGCCATGTATCCGTTGAAAGCGGTAATATATGGATTCACATGCGTGGAGATCATATATGTGGAATTGGTTCAGAAAAAGGCGATACATCATTTTCAATGAGTGCTGTGGGAATGTATATTAAGAATGAAGGAAAAGAAGCAATTGTGCTTGGTAATCGAACCAATAGTGCCAGAATCCGGATATACAATTCGGGAATTGATACTAAGTTACGAACCAATAGTCCGGTGGATATCGGGGCAAGAGAAGAGGCAATTGAGATCATCAACGGAAACTGTGATTTTGAAATGAATGGTCACAAGATTGAACGTATCTGCAAAGAGGGCGATCTTTAACGTAGTTTTAACAAAGATTATTTGAAAGAACGATAGCAACAGAGTTAAAACATTATGCAAAAGTAATAGCTGATATGGATCAGAATATGATGAAATTAAGAGACCGGATACAAGAAATATAATATGACTTGTTCCGGTCTTTTGTGATTGCTCCAGCTCATAATGAAACGGATATGTGAATTATTTGGAAATTGTGTTCAGATGATCGACCGGCAGGTATGCAGGAAGACCATTCCGATAGGAGATAGCCGGCTCACCAAGTATTAACGGAGCCATATATTCATGAAGGGCTGGCATAATATCATTCCCCTGTTTGCTAATCCAATCGCGTGGAATGGATTTGGCTTCGTTGGCAATTCCTTTGATATCAGCAGTTTCGATTACAATCTTATATGGTTCATTTGAAATACGGCGCATAGTCAGCATACACTCTGTTTGTCCATCTTCAGCACAGGAAACAGCTTGGTTACCTAATGCGAAAGATTCTTCAATATCGGTGAGTGAAGAAATGTGTGCTGCACAACGCTGTAATACATTTAACTCGATGGAACGAACCTTAACACCTAAACGTTCCTTTACCAAAAGCTCCAGACATTTGCCAGTTCCGCTTAACTGGGAATGCCCAAACTGGTCATTTGCTGCAGTGGTGGCACTGATATAATTGCCATCCTTGTCTTTGATGCCTTCCGAAACGGCGATGATCACATTGTTTCGTTGTTCTAATTGAGAGGAAACATCTGAGAGAAACTGCTCTGTATCAAATGCTACTTCCGGAAAATAAATTAAATGCGGGGCAGTATTGTATGCGTTTCGTGCCAGTGCGGAAGCAGCGGTAAGCCATCCGGCATCCCGGCCCATAATCTCTACGATCGTTACGCTTTGTACACTATAAATAAATGTATCGTGTGCAATCTCCAAGAGGGAAGATGCTACATATTTGGCAGCAGAACCATAACCGGGTGTGTGATCGGTAATACACAAGTCGTTGTCGATTGTTTTAGGAATACCGATGATTCGGACATCGCTTCCGAGCTTTTTCCCATAAGCACTTAATTTTAGAACAGTGTCCATGGAATCGTTGCCGCCAATGTAGAAGAAAGCACCAATATTATACGTTTCGAATTGCTTGAAAATGTATTCATAATCAGAAGGATCCGTTTGTGGATCCTGCAATTTGTAACGGCAGGAGCCTAAGTACATTGCGGGACTGATTTTTAATGTATCAATGAAATCCGGGATATTCTGTGACTGCTTGGTTAAATCAATGAGCTGGTCTTTTAAAATTCCAAGGATACCATACTTTGAGCCGTAGACGGTATCATATTTATCGCTTTCAATTGCAGAATGCAATACGCCTGCAAGGGATGCGTTGATTGCCACAGTAGGTCCGCCGGACTGCGCAACAAAAACATTTTTCTTAGACATAACAATCTCCTTTTTATCTGTTTGGTCTGATAGATTTCAAAATCTATGATACTTGATACCCTGATAAAATTCAAGATAAGTTTTAGAATGAAAATCGACAAGAGGTTATAAAGCCTCTGCCGATTTTCTTTTTTTATAGGAAACAGCAGAAAAGAAGAGCGTGCAGAGCGTAAAAACTCTGACACGCTTATTTTTTTACCATAAAAGCAAATGAGGACGGAAAGGAGCATAGAACATGGCGAAACGAAAGTACAAGCGTCTGCATTACGAGGACAGGCAGACCATAGAGGCTATGAGTAAGCAGGGCAGCGGTGTAAGTGATATTGCAGAGGCACTGGGAACGCATAGGGACACAATTTATAGGGAGTTCAAACGCTGCAACGCCACACTGAAAACCTACACGGCGGCAGCAGGGCAGCAGGCGTTATAAACAAGAATAACAAAAGAGAGGTAAGACACATGAAAAAAGTAGATTTTAATAAATTGCAGGCAGGCGACTTAGTAGAAGTGCCACGCACACAGTTTGCGCCTATGCGTAGCGGCTGGAATGGCTGGTTATTCAGTGAGGCAGTAGTAATAAGAAAGGGAGTAGGAAGAAAAAGCAAAAGGAATGTAGTCGTAGTGGAAATGAGAACACCAGCAGGAAAGAACAGCTACGGGACTATAGAGGCTACATTTTATGCAGAGAATGTTTTTACTACGCCAGCGGCAAAGAATGCAAGAAACATTTTGAAGAAATACGGAATAGAGGACACAGAGAGCTTTTACAAATTCATTGAGCGGGACGACGTAACAGGCTGCGATTGGATAAGGTTTTTAATAGAAAAAGGCTTTTTATTTAATGAGTAGGCGGCAGCAGCCGCCATGAGTGCCGTTAGTTCAGTGGTTAGAGCAGCCGCCTCATAAGCGGCAAGTCGTGGGTTCAAATCCCACACGGCACATTGCGTAGCAGGCATGGCGAGCCTGCGGCAGAGGGCAGCAGGCTAATAGCTGCAATCTGTATACCGTGGAAAAATAGCGGCGGTCATACCAGCCAGAAAGTATGTGGACGGTCAACAGGTTTTCAGTTGCTTTTTAATGCGAAAAGCAGCCCGCACGGTAAAACCAAACGCCAGAACAGGAGAGCGGCACACATGGAAAGACAGAGAGCGCCGCCGAAAGGAAGAGAGGCAAAGAATGGTAGCAGAGGCATTGATAGTAGAGGGCGCATACCAGAAAGGCTATGCAGATGCAATGGCAGATATGCGCAAAAAAAAGGAACAGAGGCGGCAGCGGGAGCAGGCAAAGAAAGCCCGCCGCTGGTATTTCATTAAACAGAAAGCCTGCGGGCTTGCAATGCTTGCAATTACCGTGCTGGCAGTATGGGCGACAGAGGGCGACATAACGATAGCATTTATTACAGTACCGCTGGGGATTACGTGCATTTTCAGTAAAGAAATGCTGATTATGAATGATTACTATTTTACTACGAAAGAAAGGAAAAAGAACCATGATACAGATTTTAGAATTGTTCGGCGGGATAGGTAGCCCACGTTGCGCATTGCGCAATATTGGCATACCAGTAAAAGCCATTGATTACGTGGAAATAGACGAAAAGGCGGTACGTTCATACAATGCAATGTTTGCCGACGAGCTGTCATACAAAACGCAGAGCGTTGTAGGGTGGAATTTGAAACCAGACATTTTAATACACGGTAGCCCTTGCCAAGATTTTAGCATTGCTGGGCATCAAGGAAAGGCAAAAGCAGAGGACGGGCGCATAAACAGAGGAAAGGGAGCAGATAAAGGGAGCGGAACACGTAGCAGTTTAATGTGGGAAACGATACACATTATAGAGCAAATGGGAGAGTGGAAACCACAATACGTTATTTGGGAAAACGTGAAAAATGTTTTAAGCAAGTATATGAGAGTGAATTTTAATCGTTATTTGGCTGAAATGGAGCGGCTGGGCTACAGCAATAATTTTGAGATACTGGACGCAAGGGACTTTGGTTTACCGCAAGCGAGAGAAAGAGTTTTTACAGTTTCTGTACTGGGGAAAGAAAAATTCATATTTGACGATTTAATAAAAACGCCCATGCAGGATATAAATAAACTTCTTTTGCAAGATGCGCCGCCAGTATATGACGTAACACAGCCGAGCGTATTAGAGGCAATCGGACAAAAAGGGATAAGAAGAGCCACAGTAATAGAAGATTATGCTTTTACGATTACTGCAAGGCAGGACAGAACACCAGCACAGGTAATAGACATGGGAAACGGGCGCTATAGGTATCTAACAGAATTAGAGTGCTGGCGCTTACAGGGCTACAGCGACGCTGATTTTGAGGCGGCGGCAGCGGTGCATAAAAGAAACGGGCGTTATACAATGCCGCTTTATAAACAGGCGGGCAATAGCATACCAGTACCGATATTTGAGAGCATATTTAGAAAGATACTATTAGGAGAAACAGAGGAAAGGCAGAGAGGGGGCGAGTAAGTGGGAAAGGCAAGCTATAAAATCAGAGAAACAAAAAATATGCGGCATTTTACATATTCTGGAAATCTGGAAGATGCAATAGAAAAAGCGAAAAGGGATTTGCAGAAAGAGAAAGAAAATAAGGAAATTGCGCAATGGTATTGGCTGTATGAAAAAGCCAAAAAAGCTATTAACGCACATAACAAGAAAATTGCCAATATTGAGGCGTTTATACGGTGTGCAGAGGAAGAGCAGGAAAAGCAGAAAGGTAAAAAGGATAATGAAACGACAGGCAGTTAAGAAACTGATACAGTGCGTAGCCATTATAGCGGCAGGCGTGCTGGCAATCATTTTGTTTATGCTGGCTATCTGGTACAGAGGAAAGAACAGCGAGCCAGTAACAGACGAACAGGTAGCAGCGCAGATGCAGCAGGCAGAGCCGCTGGTTATTGAAACACCAGAGGCAGCCGCAGAGGGCAGCATAAGAGTATACGACTATGACGGCTGCTGTATTTATGCCTACTACGGCAAAATTCGGATAAACAACGACGGTAAGGACGGCAAGGACATTGACGTAGAGGCAATAGGATACTTAGAGGGCTACCAAGAACATAAAGAGGAAAGCGGGGCGAGAGAATGAGCCACAGATATTACAGCCCTTTACGCCCGTTATCACTGGGAACATTTCCAAAGCCGCAGGGAAACGAGATTTTACATATAGAAAATTTTGAGGAACGGCAGAACGTACCAGAGATAGCACGGCAGGCGTGGGGATACATTGAGTATAAAGAGGCGCTTACAGAAATAGAGGCGGCAGCTTATGAGCTGATACCGTCAAACTGCATTTCTGAAATGGAAAACATAGATGCAAGGAGATAAAGGCAATGAGCGAGGTATATATACGCAGCCAGAATAAAGAAAAGCTGTATAGGCTGGGCGGTAATTACGCCTGCGTAGAGTATGGAGAGTACGAGGACATAAAGAAAAAGAGAGGCGGCGCAGAGGCAGACAAAAAGCGCCACGTAATTTGCATAAGTGACGGGTGTTTAGAGGAAATCGGAGAGTATGCCACAAAAGAGCGTTGCTTAGAGGTGCTGGACGAGATACAGAAAGCGTGCGTAAGCTATCTGTTTACGGCTGGCGGTGCAGCCGTAATAAGGGGCGGCATGGACGTACAGCCGTTTGCAGCAGTAATACCGAGGCTGTACGAAATGCCAGAGAAGTAGGAGAGGCAGACAGTGACAGTAAAGGAATTTATAGGCACGCTGGAGAGTTCAGACCGCCTGCGCATTATCGAGGGCAAAGCAGAGGTTTACGTAGGGTATCTGGCAGCGTTCAAACCGTTTGCAGACCATGAGATAAGCGAGGAATACCGAAAATACAGCGGGCATGAGGTAAAGAAGTTTAGAGCAGTGCCGGAGATAACGCACAGACGCTGGAAAGAGCTGGGGCTTATGAAACCATTAGAGCCAGACCAGACAGCACAGTATAAGTTTAGTGATTTGCAGATGTCGCTTTACTACACCATTTACATATAAGAAAGGAAAGGGCAGGAAGTATGACAAAGAAAAAGCCGGATTTTTTACGGGATTTAGATACTGCAATCATGGACGAGCTTACAGGTGGCGGTATCAAGGGAAATGCAGCGGGACTGGTAGGAACGCTTACACAGATTAAGGAAATTAAGCAGCTATGCGGGCTGCCGTTTTGCGGTTATATGGCAAAGTTGGAAACGGTAAGACCAAGCGGCGTGCCGGACGAGGTAACGGTAGTATTTGCAGAGGACGTACCATACAGGGCTTGCAACGGCATAGAATTTGACGTTATGCAGGAATTTGTAGAGGGCAGCAGGCTTTTACTGACAGGTAAGGTGCAGACGCTTAAGGACTTCCAGAGCGGTAGACTGCTGGTATATATTCTGGCAGATTTTGTGGCGGTATCGGAAAAGGCAGTAGAGCAGGACGAGGCAGTAGTAAGAGGCGTTATAGCGAATAAGCCAACATACAGAGAAACACCGAGAGGCAAGCGCATTACTGATATTACGGTAAAGGTAAGAAATGAGCTTACAGGCGGCAGCTGCTTTTTACCGTGCATCTGCTGGCAGGAACAGGCAGACGAGGCGGCGCAGTGGCAGCAGGGCGACACTGTAGAACTGCTGGGACGGTATCAGAGCCGCCAGTATGAAAAGGTGCTTGATGCAGCCACAGGAGAAAGAGAACAGCGCACAGCTTATGAGGTATCGGTACGACTGATTAGAAGAAAGGAAGAGGCAGAAAATGAGTGTTGAACATATCGGCAAGGGCTATGTAAAAATCTGCGTGAGTGAGGAAGAGTTAGAGAACAGCATAGCCGGGCTTAGCCAGTTAAAACCTATTTTGCAAACGCAAGTAATGAAAGGGAACGGAAGAAACACAAAGCAGGGGCTTATTGACACAGCAGAGCTGGGAAAACATTTTGATACAGCGATAGATGCAATGACTATGCTTTTGGTTGGGTTTAAGGAAGAAAGCGAGGCACAGAATGAAGAGTAAAACAATTTTAGGAGCAGACGGCGCAACAAAAATGCGGCAGATTACAGTAGGGATACACGGAAAAGGCGGCGAGACAGGCATAAAAGCAATAATGCTACTTACAGCTTTGATAAATGATTTAAAGCAGTGCAAGACACCGCAGGAAGTATACGACGGATATTTACAAATTACGGGGTACTGCAAATGCTGCGTTGATTGTGATTTTATTGAAGAAAAAGACGCAGACGAGCTGATGCACTTAGCGGCATATCTGGCAGGGAATGAACAGGCACGGGCAGAGGCGCAACAGAAAGCGGGTAAAAAGGCATGAGAAAGGTTTATATATGCAGCCCATACAGGGCGAAAGACGGCGCAGAGCTGGACAGAAACATAGATTATGCGCAGCAGCTGACACGGCAGGCATTAGAGGCAGGCTTAGCACCCATTACGCCGCATTTATATATGACGCAGTGCATGGACGATAAAAAGCCGGAAGAGCGGGCAAGGGGCATGGCTGCGGGGCTTGCGCTGCTGAAAGGCTGCGATTTTGTTATTGCTGGTGTGAAATACGGCATAACAGAGGGAATGGACAGAGAAATACATACAGCAAATATGCTGGGAATTGCGGTTATAGATGCAAACCAGATTAAACGGCATCTGGAATATGAGGAAAAGCGACAGGAGAGGGCGGCGAGCGATTACGCAAAGCTGCATAGCTGCGAATTTTGCAAGGGCAGCAAATTATACAGCTGCACGGGCTACGATTGCAGAGAGCCGTACAGACGGGCTTATGAGTATGCCTTAAGCCGCATAAGAGAGCGGCAGGAAACATGAAAAAATAAAAGCGCCTACGGTGGGGAAACACCATAGGCGCTAAGCTATACAGCTTTGAAATACTATAAAAATTATAAGCTATGTATGGCGCAAAGTCAAGAAATTTAACGGGCAGGCAGCCCGTTTTAACACTTGATAAAAGTATTAACGAACCGACAGAGAGGTAGATATATGCCATACGTAGAGAGGGTAACAAAAGCGGGAAATACGATAGAGATAGAGAGGTACTTTACCAGCAGGTACAAAAAGAAAGGTATCAGCAGAGGGGATAAAGTAAAGCCAACAAAAGAAGAGCAGGAGAAAGTAAACACCAGACAGGCAGAGAGAAAGTTAAGGATACTCATAAATGCAAACTATGGCTATGGGGACTACCATTTAGTGCTTGACTATATCCGCAGGAAAGGAGAGCCGGACAGAACGCCGGAGCAGATGCGGCAGGACATAGACGTATTTTTGAGGGAGTGCAGAAAGGAGTACAGAAAAGCAGGGTTAGAGTTCAAATACATACACGTTATGGAGATAGGCAAGAAAGGTGCGAGGCATCACCACCTTGTAGTAAATAAAATTGATACAGAGATTTTACAACGCTGCTGGTATAAGGCATACGAGGGGCATAACAGGGTTAAGGTATTCCCACTGGACGATAGCGGCAACTATGCAGAGCTGGCAAGTTATTTAATCAAGTACACAGGAACGCACAAAAAGGGTACTGACGGAGCATTACAGGGCAAGCGCTGGAATTGCAGCAAGAATTTAGTAAGACCAGAACCAGAGTACCACATAATTTCAGACCGTGAGTATTTCAAGAAAGAGCCAAAAGCAATAAAGGGCTATTACGTGGACAAGAACAGCGTAAGCATGGGGGTACACAGTCCAGAGTATTACGGCTACGGGTATTTAAGATACACATTAGTAAAAATAACAGATAGGGGGGGTTGAAATGCAGATAATCAAGGGCGTTGCCATTGCAGCAGTGTTGATAATAGCCGGACTGCTGGCACTGATTGTGGCAGCATATCTGGCGTTTAGAATTGCAGCGGCTATTTTTGAGCAGCAGGAGAGCTGGAAAGACAACGGCAGCAGAAAGGGCAGAAAACATGATAGAAAAAATTAAATACTGGTTATTCCAGAAAGGCAAGGACTGTAAGCGCTGCTGCCTACGGTGCAGATACTACGATATATGCCGCTGGGACGTACTGGGAAATGCAGGACTACAAAGCGAGGAAACAATAACGCTTTTGGCGATAGAGAACAGCAAGCCGCATAAGGACGGGCTGCTTTTTAGAATTTGCCAGTATGTAGAATTTAAGCAGAGAGCGAGGCGAGAAAATGAGAAACTTTAGACTGGACGACGAAAGCGGGCATCAAGAGGCATTATTTAGCTGGGCTGCATACAGAACAGGGCTTATGCCGGAACTGCAATATATGTATCATGTGCCAAACGGCGGCAAACGTGATAAAGCAACAGCAGCGGTGCTTAAGAGGCAGGGCGTAAAGGCTGGCGTGCCAGACATTATGCTACCAGCTGCAAGGGCTGGGTATCATGGGCTTTACATAGAGCTTAAGGCAGGCGAGAACACGACGACCAAGAAACAAAAAGAGTGGTTAGAGTATCTGCGACAGCAGGGCTATTATACCGCCGTCTGCTACGGCTGGCAGCCAGCAGCGCAGCTGATAGAGCAGTATTTATTACATTCAGACGAGCTTACAAAAGAACAGGAAACAGTAACCATGCGTTAGAGGCGAACGCAGGAAAGAGAGGCAAAGAATGAAAACAATAAGCATTTTGAATTTAAAGGGTGGCGTAGCCAAGACCTTTACAGCGGCAAACATGGCGTATGAGCTTTACAGGCGAGGTTATAAGGTGCTGCTGATTGACAACGATAAGCAGGGAAACTTAAGCAAGGCGTACAGCAGATATGATGCAGAGAACGTAGCACCAGTTACAAGGCTACTGGCTGGGGACTGGGAAAACGCAGACGAGCTGATACAGCATACAGAGTATGAGGGTATCGACATTGTAACGGCGAATATGTCACTTTTTGGGGCTACATGGAATTTAACCAAAGAGGACAGCGAAAACCAGATAGAGAGATATAAAGCGCTGGTATATGCAAAGATGCAGTATTACGGAGATTGCACCATATACGGCAAGTATGATTACTGCATCATTGATAACCCGCCGGATATTGGGCTTAATGTTGTAAATGCGCTGGCAATCACGGACGAGGTAATAGTACCCGTAAAGGTGGACGAGGACGCTTTAGAGGGGCTGGACATTGTGACAGAGCAGATAGAGGACGCAAAGGTATTTAACCCAGCATTAAAGCTGGCAGGCGTGCTGATTACGTCATACCAGAACACAGACGGCGAGGCAGCAGGCGTAGAGTGGCTGGAACAAAAGACAGATTTTAATATTTTGGGTATTATTCGGTATTCCAAGAAAGTAGCAGAAAATACTTTCATGCGTAAGCCGATTTATGAGTATAGCCCATGCTGCGGAGCGGCGCAGGGGTACAAGAAATTTGTAACAGCGTATACAGGGAAAGCGAGGTAGCAAGCGTGGCACATAAAGAGAGATTATGCGTTTACTGGCATTGCCGCAGGACTGGCGGTACGGAGTGCTGGAACTGGGGCAGCAAATTTGCAGGGAAGAAATGCCCGAAAAGCGACGCTTGCGAGCATTGGAGAACGTGCGAAATGTGCAACGGAGTAATGGGACAGTGTAAGAAAAAACAAAGGATTGAGAAAGCGAGGTAGAGAATATGGCAAAGTTTGGTATTAACGACATTCTGAACGCAAAGACGAAAGCAGCAGGGCAGCAGGCACAGACGGACGGATACAAAGAGATTTATTTAAGCCCTTATGAGGTAAAGGCAGCGCAGGAGAATACACACCAGAAATTAGAGAACATAGAAGAGCTGGCAGACAGCTTTTTACACGTAGGACAGGAACAGCCTACAGTATTGGCGAGAGTAAACGGGGAATACCGTATAATCGACGGACACAGACGTAATGCGGCAAATATTTTGAACTTAGAGCGGGGGCATAAGGAGTATGAGAAAGTGCTTTACCGCTTTATGGATATGAGCGAGGCAATGTATGAGCTGCGCTTATTGGCGGGCAACGGATATACGCAGGAACTTACAGCCTATGAAAAAACCAGATTAGTAGAGCGCACCAAAGCGGCGCTTATCAGAGCCAAGGAAGAGGACGGCTTAGAGATACAAGGCAAAATGCGTGATTTAGTGGCGGCTATGATAAACGAAAGCAGCACAAACGTAGCCAGAATGGACGCAATCAACAACAACGCAACGCCGGAGATTAAAGAGCAGCTGAAAGAGGGCAATTTAGGTATCACTGCTGCATACGAGGCAGCAAAGCTGGACGAGGACGAGCAGAAAGAAATAGCGGAAAAAGCAGCAGCGGGCGAAAATGTGAGGGCAAAGGAAATAGCGGAAAAGGTAGCAGAGAAAAAGGCAGGGGACGATTACGAAACACCGCACCCAGAAAGCATAACGTCTTTGTGCTATTCCTGCCAGAAATACAAGGACTGCAACGTAAAAACGGGAACGTGCCAGAAATGCGACCAGTACATAAACAAGGCAGAGGCTGAAAAGACGGACGAACAGCGGTACAGCGAAGAGCAGGACGCTATAGACCGCCAGACAAAGAAGAAATTGCAGGAGCGGGCAGACGCAGAAAAAATGGAGCATCTGCCAAGCGAGGGGAATATAGAGCATAAGCAACATGAATTAAAGATAGTGGCATCTGATTACGAGGACGTAATAAGCGGGAAAAAGAGCTTTGAGCTGCGGAAGAATGACAGAGGCTATAAACAGGGCGACAACCTTAAAATGCTGGAATTTAAGGACGGTAAGCACACAGGGCGCACGATTGATGCAGATATTATTTATATGCTGGAAGATTATACAGGGCTTACAGAGGGCTACTGTATTCTGGGTATCAGAGTAACAGGCTATACAGGTAAGGTGTCCGAAACGGACACGGAAAGCGGGGCAGAACATGAATAGACGGCAGCGGAAAAAGAAGAAAGCACAGGTATTTACAATTATTCTGGGTTGTACGGCGTTTTGCAAGGCAGAGCAATACGAGAAGATGCGGAAAAGCGTAGAATATCAGTTACGAACAGGCAGCGTGGTTATGCTGCCTGCATACTTGCACGTAGAGGCAATCATAAAGCAGCGAGGCGGCAGAAATATTGAGATTAAGCAGGAAAACGGGGTAGTAAATGTTTGAGTATATGGACGGCATAGTAGATGCAGTGGAAGAAATTGGACAGGCAGCAGTAGACGTAGCAGTATTTGTGACGATATGCACAGCAAAAGCGGTGTTGATAATAACAGCGCCAGTATGGATATTGCCGTATGCGATATGGAGAAAGGGGCGTAAGCAGTGAAATACAGACAGTGGAAAAAGAACTATAAGAAAAAGCATGGAGTAAACCCGCCGTTAGAGCTGGACAAGCGAAAAAAGCGCAGGCTTGCAAGAAAAATGGCAAGACAGATAAATAAAACCTTACCAACAGCAGCAGAAACACTGACGGCAGCTATTAACAACTGGGTACAGAGTATAAAGCCAGCACTGGCGACATTCTGCGAGAACGTAGCGGCGGCGTTTAGCAATGTGGCAGCTGGATTAAGGGAAGAAAGCGAGGCGGTAGAAAATGACGAATATATTACTGGGTATAATAGCGCTGGAATTGCTGGCGATATTTTCAAAACTGGACAAACTGGAAGAGAGGGGCAGAGAGAATGAATAATGTATCACTTACAGGGCGGCTTACAAGAGAGCCAGAGCTTAGATATGGCGGGCAGGACAACAGTACAGCTATTACCCGCTTTACGCTTGCGGTAGACGACGGGAAAGACACAGATTTTATAAATATTAAGTGTTTCGGGCGTACTGCGGAATGGGCGCAGAAATGGTTAAGCAAAGGCAGCAGGGCAGAGGTTACGGGCAAGATTAAAACAGGCAGCTACGAGAGCCAGCGCACGGGCAGCAAGGTATATTACACAGAGGTTGTGGCAAATAGCGTAGGATTTGGAGAGAGCAAAGCAGAGGCAGAGGCGAGAGGGCAGCAGCTGCCGGAGAGTGACGGGTTTATGAATATCCCAGAGGGAGCAGACGAAGAGCTGCCGTTTAATTAACAGAAAGCGAGGTACAGAACATGGAGCAGGAAGAAACAAAGACAACAGCGGCAACAGGGGTAGAAATGCCGCCAGAGGCTGAAAGCTGGGTACAGCTGCACGAAAGCGAATTAACAGAGCTGATGCAGAAACAGGCAAAGGCTGCAATAACGGAACTGAAACGACAGGAAAAGCAGGAGCGAAAGAAAGAGAAATACCACAACACTTTTACGCTTATGAAATGCTACCGTGATGCGGTTTTCCATATTGAGAACGCAATAAGCGACGGGCAGCAGTTGGAGCTTAAGGGTATGACGGACGAGCAGCAGCGTACATACTTAGAGAGTATCAGACGCACACGTTTTAAGACATTGATAATGACAGCGCATATAGACAAGGCGGTAGAAGAGATAGAGCGCCGTAGAGAGGCAGCAGGCAGAGGTGTAGAGTACAAGGCTTTTGAAATGTATTTCATGCAGGGCATGGACTATGCGGAAATCGCAGAGGAACTGGATACAGGAAAGAACACACCGAGGCGCTGGGTTACGGGCATCATAAACGAGCTGTCAGTATTATTGTGGGGGATTGACGAAGAGAGGGTAAAGTAAGTGTTTGAAAAAATAAAAGCATGGATAAAAAGAAAGCGGGAAACAGCGAGAGAACAGCAGGCGGCAGACAGGTTGATAAAGCATATAGAGCAGGCGTTAGGATTTGAGCTTTACGAGTGGCAGAGGTTATATATAATAACTGGGATATGGCAGCCGCCAGAGGGACGGCTACACGGAAGAACGACAGCATATATATTGCGGCTATTGTTAGACCAGAGTAAGCCACTGCTGCTATATGAGTTTTCACAGGTGGCAGCGTATGCGGATAACCCATTTATGGGGCGGCAATATCAGCCAGTACCCATGCAGTATGCAGGCTGGTTTAGGCACGAGATAAGGAGTATATACGAGCAGCTAAGAGCAGCAGGCGTGCCAGTAAGAGAAATGATAACAGAGCGACAGCGGGTAATATCGTGGTAAAAACGTGGTGTTTACATGGGAAAACAAAAGAGATACAATGGTAGCATGAAATGAGTAGGCGATAGCTTAAGCCATGTGCGGCAGCAGTTGCCTACTCTTTTTCTATTCATTCTTTAGCCTCCACCCAGCGCATGAAACTTAGGGCGCTGGGGAATGAAGAAAGAGAGGGGACAGTATGAAAGCATGGGCTAAGAGTTTTTATTTATCAGCGGCATGGGAAAAAACCAGAGCCGCTTATTTAATGTCACAAGATTATATTTGTGAACGCTGCGGGCAGCCCGCAAAGATAGTGCATCATAAGCGCTGGCTTAACAGAGAGAACATAAACGACATAAGCGTTACGTTGTGCTGGGATAACTTAGAGGCGTTGTGCCAAGACTGCCACAACAAGGAACACCACAAACAGGAGAGGCATAAGCGGTATCAGTTCAACGAGAACGGCGG
>OLYN01000166.1_pt1 | contig 41400 bp, 43 predicted proteins | sample 1674231 | NCBI WGS metagenome assembly OLYN01 (sample SAMEA103958153, study PRJEB25191) | human gut metagenome
AATCTGTCCCCCTTGACCGTGTTTTGCCTACTTTTGCACGAACAAAAGTAGGCCCACGCCGGGCAGGCGTACTAACTATACCTTTGCAAAAGGCTCCGCGACGCCGACAGGCGACTGCAAATTTGACATTAAAATGATTTGATATAAAGTAAAAGTTTCCGCAGGAGGTACCACATGCTTCAGAAGCTCCAAAATTTAGCCGCTTTCTCTTCCGCCTGCCAGGCGCTGCGCGCGGGCAAAAGCCCCCTGCTGCTGGATGGCCTCGCCGCCGTCCATAAGGCCCACTTTGCCGCCGCCCTGTGCCGGGAACTGGGCCGGGGCGCTGTCATCCTCACCGATGAGGAGGCAGCCGCCACCCGCCTGATGGAGGATATCAACCGCTTTTACGGCGAGGAACGGGCGCTGCTGTACCCCGAGCGGGAGTTCACCTACCACAGCGTGGAAAGTGTAAGCCGGGAATATGAGCAGCTGCGGCTGGGCGTCCTGCGGCGGCTGCAAAGGGACCCTTCCCTCATCGTGGTGGGGACGGTGACCGCCGCCCTGCAGCCCACCCTGCTGCCGGAGCAGCTTTCGGCCGCCACGCTGAGCCTGCGAATGGGGCAGGAATACCCACCCCAAAAGCTGCTGGAATTTTTGGTGCAGGCGGGCTACCAGCGGGCCGAGCAGGTAGAGGGCATCGGGCAGTTCGCGGCCCGGGGCGGCATCGTGGATTTTTACCCGCCGCAGTACAGCTGGCCCATCCGGCTGGAATACTGGGGGGACGAGGTGGATTCCATCGCGGCCTTTTCGCTGGAAAGCCAGCGCCGGGAGGACAGCATGAAGCTGGTGGAAATCACCCCCGTGCGGGAGCTGCTGTACCACCCCGCCGAGCTGGCCACCCAGCTGAAAGAAAAGCTTTCCCGGCTGAGCCCGAAGCAGAAAGCCCTGTGCGAGGAGACCCTACGGCAGGATATGGAGCTGCTGGAGGGCGGTGTGGCCCTGCCGGCCGCCGACCGCTATGCCGGGCTGCTGTGCCCGGCGGGCAGCAATCTGCTCTCCTACCGGGGGGAGCGGCTGCTGCTGCTTTCCGAAGGGGTGAACCTGAAGGAGAGCCTGAACCACACCTGCTGGCAGCAAAAGCAGGATGTGACCGCCCTGCTGGAGGAGGGAACTCTGGCCCCGGGCTGCGCTTTTCTGTTCCCGGAGGCGGGGGTGCTGGCGGAGGAGCTGCCCGTCCTCCCCACCGTCATTCTGGATAGCTTTCCCCGCAGCTACCCCGGCCTGCCGCTGGCGGGGCTGTACCATGTTGCGGCCAATGCGCTTTCGGTTTGGGGCGGGGCGCTGGACCCCCTGTGTGAGGACCTGGAAAGCTACCGGCAGCGGGACTGGACCATATGGCTGCTGGCCGGTACCGAACGCGGCGCCCTGGCGCTGACCGAGGACCTGACCCGCCGGGGATTTGCGGCGAGATTTGTAAAATCTCCGGAAAATATTACAACCGGTAAAATATTTGTGCTGCCGGGCGGGCTTTCCTCCGGCTTTGAATACCCCGAGCTGCGCTGGGCTGTCATTACCACAGCCAAGGGCGGCAGCACCACCGCCGCTAAAAGCCGCCGCAAGGCCCGCCGCCAGCAGGGCGAGGTGCTGCGGGAGCTGACCGACCTGACCCCCGGCATGGCCGTGGTCCATGTGGCGCACGGCATCGGCATTTTTGAGGGGATCGTAAAGCAGGAAATCGGCGGCGTCACCAAGGATTACATCAAGATCCGGTATGCCGGCACCGATATGCTGTATGTCCCCGTCACCCAGCTGGACCTGGTGACCAAATATGTGGGCGGCAAGGATGAGCAGACCGTTAAGCTGAACCGGCTGGGCGGCAACGAATGGAACCGCACCCGGCAGCGGGTCAAAAAATCGGTGGAGGATATGGCGGCGGAGCTCATCCAGCTGTATGCCAAGCGCAGCACTGTAGAGGGCTTTGCCTTTAGCCCGGACAGCGACTGGCAGACCGAGTTTGAGCAGCGCTTTGAATACGAGGAAACCGACGATCAGCTGCGCTGCATCGAGGAGATCAAGCACGATATGGAGCAGCCCGCCCCCATGGACCGGCTGCTGTGCGGCGATGTGGGCTTTGGCAAAACGGAGGTCGCCCTGCGGGCGGTCTTTAAGTGCGTGCTGGATGGCAAGCAGTGCGCTGTGCTGGTGCCCACTACCATCCTGGCGTGGCAGCACTACCAGACCTTCCTGCGGCGGCTGGAGGGCTACCCCGTCACAGTGGAGCTGCTTTCCCGCTTCCGCACGCCGAAGCAGCAGAAGGAAATTCTGCAAAGACTGGCAGACGGCAAGATCGATGTGGTGGTGGGCACCCACCGCCTGGTACAGGAGGATGTGCGCTTTAGGGATCTCGGCCTCTGCGTCATTGATGAGGAGCAGCGCTTTGGCGTGAAGCAGAAGGAGAAATTCAAGCAGCTGAAGGGCAGCGTGGATATCCTGACCCTTTCCGCCACCCCCATCCCCCGGACGCTGAACATGGCAATGAGCGGCATACGGGATATGTCGGTCATCAACGAGGCGCCGCAGGACCGCCACCCGGTGCAGACCTATGTGCTGGAATATGACGACCATATCATCACCGAGGCGATACGAAAGGAGCTGCGGCGGGGCGGGCAGGTATTTTACCTGCACAACCGCATTGATAACATAGAGCTGACCGCCGCCCACCTGCGGGAGGAGCTGCCGGAGGCGCGCATCGTTACAGCCCACGGCAAAATGAGCGAGGAGGAGCTTTCTGAGATCTGGCAGCGGCTGCTGGAGCGGGAGATCGATATTCTCGTCTGTACCACCATCATCGAGGCGGGGGTCGATGTCCCCAACTGCAACACCCTCATCATAGAGGACGCCGACCGGATGGGGCTTTCCCAGCTGTACCAGCTGCGGGGCCGGGTGGGGCGCAGCGGACGCCGTGCCTATGCCTACTTCACCTTCCGCCGCGGCAAGGCCCTTTCCGAGATCAGTGAAAAGCGGCTGGAGGCCATCCGGGAATTTACCAGCTTCGGCAGCGGCTTCCGAATCGCCATGCGGGACTTGGAAATTCGCGGCGCCGGCAACATTCTGGGCAGCGCCCAGCATGGGCAGATGGAGGCGGTGGGCTACGACCTCTACCTGCGGCTTTTAGGGGACGCCATAAGGGAGCAAAAGGGTGAAAAGCCGGTGGAAAACCTCGAATGTCTGGTGGATATCCAAATCGAGGCGCACATTCCGGAAAAATATATCCCGTCGCTGGCGCAGCGCATTGATATTTACAAGAAGATCGCGGCCATCCGCACCGAGGACGACTGGAGCGACACCATGGACGAGCTGTGCGACCGCTTTGGCGAGCCGCCTCGCTCGGTGGCAGGGCTGCTGGATGTGGCGCTCATCCGCAGCCGGGCGGCGGCGCTGGGGGTTCGGGAGATAGACCAGCGGGTGGGCAGCCTGCTGTTCTACTCCGACCGCATTGACCGCGGCGACCTGCTGGCGCTGACAAAGGCCCTGCCGGGCCGGGTGCTGATGAATGCCGGCGCCAAGCCCTATCTGACCGTGAAGCTGCAAAAGGGGCAGGAGCCGATGGCGGGCATCCGGGAGGTGCTGACGGTGCTGGAGGCCGGCCGCCCCGCGGCGGCCGAGGGCTGCCCGCAGTAAAACGGAGGGTCGGCCCGAGGGGAGCCAAGGGGCGGCCGGCCGTGCGGCCCGGCCCCCCGGAGGACCTTCCGGGGGAAATGGGGCCAACCGGGGCGGTGCTGCCGCCCAAAACCGATTGCAGAACCCGAAAATGTGGGATATAATAGGGGCAGAAATTTGTGAAGGGTGCAGGGAGTGCCGGACGCCCGGCCGGCGGGCCGCAGGCCCGCCGAACCGGCCCCCGCAGGGGGCGGCAAAAGGCGGAGCCTTTGCCGGGCGGCCGGAAGGCCCGCGCCCCGGGAAAACCTGCCGAGGAGGGAGACCATGCAGAAACTGACGGCGGCGACCGTATTTGCGGAGCTGCAGGGAAAAGAGATCGCGCTGATAGGGCTGGGGGTAAGCCACCGGCCGGTGGCAAAGCTGCTGGCCCAAAAGGGCATGAAGGTGACCATCTACGATAAGAAGAGCCCGGAGGAGCTGGGCGAAGCAGCAAAAGAGCTGACCGCCATGGGGGTGGCATTCGTCACCGGGGCGGACTACCTGCAAAAGCTGCGGGGAGATGTGATCTTCCGCACGCCGGGCATGTATTTTAATCACCCGCGGCTGAAGGAGCTGATGAAAGCGGGCTGCGCCGTCACCAGTGAGCTGGAGCTTTTCATGCAGTGCTGCCCCTGCCCCGTCATCGGGGTGACGGGCAGCGACGGTAAAACGACGACCACCAGTCTGATCGCTGAGATGCTGCGGCAGAGCGGCAAAACGGTGCATTTAGGCGGCAACATCGGGCGGGCGCTGTTCCCGGAGCTGGAAACGGTAAAGCCGGACGACATGGCGGTGGTAGAGCTTTCCTCGTTCCAGCTGCTTTCGATGCGGCAGAGCCCGGAAATAGCGGTGGTGACCAATGTGACCCCGAACCATCTGGATGTCCACGGGACGATGGAGGAGTACATCGCCGCCAAGAAAAACATTTTCCTGCACCAGGGGGCCTTTACCGCCACGGTGCTGAACGCGGACTGCCCCACGACTGCCGGCTTTGCGGCGGAGGTACGGGGCGACTGCCGGTGGTTCAGCCGGCGGCACCCGGTGGAGCGCGGCGCCTGGCTGGATGAAGCGGGCACCCTGCACTACACTGACGGCAAGGGGGATACCACCCTCTTCGCGATGAGCGAGATAAAGATACCGGGACTGCACAATGTGGAAAATATGCTGACGGCCATCGCGGCGGTGTGGGGACTGGTTCCCCCGGAGGTGATCCGCCATGTGGCGAACACCTTCCCCGGGGTGGAGCACCGCATTGAGTTTGTGCGGGAGCTGGACGGGGTGCGCTGGTACAATGATTCCATCGCCACCAGCCCCACCCGCACCATAGCCGGACTGGAGAGCTTTGACCAAAAGCTCATCATTATCGCCGGGGGATACGATAAACACCTGGACTACACCCCGCTGGCCGGGCCGGTGCTGGAGCATGTCAAGGCGCTGATCCTGACCGGGGCGACGGCGGATAAGATAGAAAAGGCTGTGACCTCTCATCCCGGCTATGCCGAAAGCGGCCTGGTGCTGCGGCGTGCGGCCACGCTGGAGGAAGCCGTGACAATGGCCCATGAGCTTGCCAAGGCGGGGGATATCGTTTCGCTTTCGCCGGCTTCCGCCAGCTTTGACTGCTACCCGAACTTTGAGGTGCGGGGGCAGTGCTACAAGGCGCTGGTGAATGGGCTGAAGTGAGGCCAAAAGGCGGAAAGAAATTTTGCAAAGAGCGCCGAGAGGCCCGCAGGGCAAACCGTCCGCAGGACGGTTTCGACGGCGGCTGTGCCGCTGTCGGCTCCGGTGCAGCCGGAGCGCCCGGCGGGCCGGTGCCCGGATTTTGCGGGGGCCCGAAAAAGCGCTTCCCGGGGCCTGCCGGGGTTATCCCAGGGCGGGGCACAGATTTTAGGCGCTTACGCGGGCAGAAACTCGGTTTGCCGTTTTTGCGGCTCGCTGGGACTGTTCCAGAAAGAGGCCCGGATTTTTAACGCATGGGTAAGCAGAAATTTCGTTTATCCCTTTTGCGGTTTGCTGTAACTGCCCCAGGAGGGGACTCTGATTTTTAACAGATGAATAAGCAGGAGCTTTGCTCATGCCCCGTACAGGGTATGAGTGGGGCGTAAAAAAGGAGGAACACCATGAGTATCACGACTGAAAGAATAGCGGCAGCTGCGAGAAAGCTGTGCGAAGCCCCCGGCCCCAGCGGCCGGGAATGCGCCGCCTATGCCGCCGCCAAGGAGCTGCTCTCCCCGATGGGAGAGGTAAAGCGCACCCCGCTGGGCAGCCTGCTGTGCTGCGTCAATGAGGGCAAGGAGGGCGCGCCCCACCTGCTGCTGGAGGCCCATCTTGACCAGATCGGGTTTATTGTGACGCGGGTGGAGGAAGGCTTTTTGCGCTTTAGCAAAATTGGCGGGATAGACGCCCGCTGGCTGCCTGCCACCCCTGTGGTCATCCACGCGGCGGCGGGCGATTACCCCGGCATTATCACCTCGGTGCCGCCCCACCTGGCGGGGGATGGCAGCGACCATTCCATCAAGATCGAGAATCTGCTGATCGATACCGGGTTTACCGCCAAGACCGCAGCGAAGCTTTTTGCCCCGGGCGATATTGTGACCTTTGCGGCGAAGCCCGTGGAGCTGCAAAACAAGCGGCTGGCGGGGCCCGCCTTGGATGACCGCATTGGCTGCGCGGCGGTGATAGCGGCGGCCGAGGAAATAGCGGCCGAAAAGCCGGACTGCAGGGTAACGGTGCTGCTCTCCAGCATGGAGGAGGTGGGCGGCCAGGGCGCCGAGACCGGCGGCTTTACCAGCCAGCCGGACTATGCCATCGCGGTGGATGTGAGCTTTGGGGATGGCTTTGGCTGCGCGCCGGAAAAGACCAGCCCCCTGGGCGGCGGCACCATGCTGGGCTACGCCCCCACCCTAAACCGGGACTTTACCCTGAAGCTGAAAAAGCTGGCCGAGGAAAATAACATCCCGCTGCAGCACGAGCCGATGGGCGGCCGCACCGGCACCGATGCCGATGAGCTGGCTACCGCCGGACGGGGCATTAAAATGGCGCTGCTTTCCATCCCGCTGCGGAGCATGCATACCGTGGCCGAGACCATTGACCCTGAGGACGCGGCGAATACCGCCCGGCTGATGGCACTGGCGGCAAAGGAGGGCTTTTAACATGAAATACGAACAGCTGTGGAAAGATATAGAGACCCTGTGCGCCCTGCGCGGCCCCAGCGGCCGGGAAGCTGCCGTCCGGGAGTATCTCATCGAGCAAATAAAAGGCCACGCAGAGTATGAGGTGGACCCGCTGGGTAACCTGCTGGTCCGCAAAAAGGGGAAAAAGCCTGCCAAAAAGGTGCTGCAGCTTTCCGCCCATATGGACGAAGTGGGCTTTATTATCACCAACATTGATGAAAAGGGCTTCCTTTCCTTTGCGCCGGTAGGCGGCGTACAGCCGGAGGTGACCGGCGGCCGCATGGTGCTGGTGGGCGATAATGCCATCCCCGGGATGGTGGGCTGCAAGCCGGTGCACCTGTGCGATGATAAAGAGCGCAGTGACCCCGGCAAAATCTCCGCCATGAAGATAGACATAGGGGCGAAGGACAAGGCCGACGCCGAAAAGCGGGTTTCCCTGGGGGATATGGTGACCTTTACCGGGCCGGTGGCGCACTACGGTGAGGGCCGTGTGGCCGGCCGCGCGCTGGATGACCGGGCCGGCTGCGCTATGCTGCTGGCGATGATTCGTGAGGAGCTGCCCTGCGACTGCTGCTTCTCCTTTACGGTGCAGGAGGAGGTGGGCTGCTTTGGCGGCAAGACCGCTGCCTACACCCTGCGGCCCGACATCGCGATAGCGGTGGAGACCACCACGGCGGGCGACCTGGCCGGGGTGCCGGAGGAGAAAAAGGTGTGCCGTCTGGGCAATGGGCCGGTGGTATCCTTTATGGACCGGGGCACCATATACACCTACGACCTGTATAAAAAGGTGCGGGCGCTGGCGGATGCGCATAACATCCCCAACCAGACCAAGGAAGCGGTGTGCGGCGGCAATGAGAGCCGCAGCCTGATGACCGCCGCGGGCGGCAGCGAGGTGCTGGCGATCTCCATTCCCAGCCGGTACCTGCATTCCCCCGCCTGCGTGGCCGATGAAAAGGACATTGAAAACACGCTGGAGCTGCTGCGGCTGCTGCCGGAGGCGCTGGCGCTGTGATGATAAGGGGTCTGAGCTACGATGACCGCCGGCTGCGGGACCTGCCTGGCGAGCCGCTGCTGGCCACGATGGTGGAATCGGCGGCGCGGTGCTGCGGCATGGGACTCATTTATGAGTTCTGGGGCGTTTACGAGGGACTGCGGGACCGGACCCCGAAGGGGGTCATTCTGCAAAAGGGGCACGCCCTGTGGGCCAGCGCCTTTTGCCCCGAAGCGGCGGCGGAGATCGTGGATTTTCTGCAATGGCGGCAGGAGGGCTGGGTGATGCTGTGCCCGACCCTGGCCGCCCTGTGGCGGAAAAAGGCCGGGGAAGCGGGGCTTCCCCTGGCGGTGATGGAACTGCCGGAGGGGGTGGGGTTTTCTCTGCCGGAGGCGGAGTACCGCACCCATACGGCGACCGCGGCGGCCGGCTGCAACCGGGCGGTGGGGGAGGTTTCCCCTGCCCAATATGAAGCGGCGGTGGTGAACCTGCATCTGGCGGAGCGCCGCCGGGTGGGCCACACCGTAACGCTGGAGCGGGACGGAAAGGCCGTTTCCGCGGCGGCGGTGACCGACTGCGGCACCCGGTACGGGCAGATCAGCTATGTGGCGACGCTGCCCGAATACGAGGGACAGGGCTATGGCCGGGCGGTGGTGTACCACTGCGCCGGGTGGCTGCTGGAAAAGAACCTCATCCCTCTGGTGGCCTGTGAGACCCACCGGGAGAGCTTCTACGCCGGGCTGGGATTCCAAAAAATAAGTGAAGTGACGGTTTTTACCGGGTGATCCCTCAAGGCGGCGGTGGAGGTTGGGAGGATGGCAAAGCGGCAGGTGAAGGCAGGCTGATGCCCGTTGGAGCGAAGCGCAGGCGGGCTGATGCCTGTCGAACCGCCGCAAAGCCAGCGCCAAACCTCCTTCGTCGCCGGGGATTTGACAGCGGGGCCCTTTTCGTGGTAAGATAGGGGTTGTTCCCTGCGGGAGTGGCGGAATGGCAGACGCGCTGGTCTTAGGAGCCAGTACCTATGGTGTGTGGGTTCAAGTCCCATCTCCCGCACCAAATAAAAAAGACGCCATGTGGCGTCTTTTTTATTTGGTGCCAAGGGGAACGAAAGCCTGTGCTAAAAGCTAGCCTGTGCCCTGATGAAACGCGAAAGACAACCCTGACGGTTTTCTTTCACACTATCTTTCCCTCCGATGGGGGTAGTTTGTGAAAAAATACACTGGGGCGTCTTTTTTATTTGGTGCCAGGGGGAACGAAAGCCTGCGCTAAGGGATAGCCTGTGTTCTGATGAAACGCGAAAGACAGCCCTGACGGTTTTCTTTCACACTATCTTTCCCTCCGATGGGGGTAGCTTGTGAAGAAATACACTGGGGCGTCTTTTTTATTTGGTGCCAGGGGGAACGAAAGCCTGCGCTAAGGGATAGCCTGTGTTCTGATGAAACGCGAAGGGTGAATCCGCTCCGGTTCTCCCCCCCTTGAAAAGCTTATAGCTTATATAGGAGACTCCCCCGGATGTTGGTCGGGGGAGTTTTTTTCGGGTTGGTTCAGCGCTCTTCGCGGAAGTAGGAAAGGCCGAGGCTGGCGGGGGGCTGGTTTTCCCGCTTTTTGCGGATACTGACCGCCACCAGCACGATGATAGTGACGAGGTAAGGGAGCATCTGAATGAGGGGCAGCAGGCGCATGGGGACATTGAGATAATTGAACAGGATATACAGCGCGCCAAACAGATAGCTGCCGAGGATGGCCATGGTGGGCTTCCAGGTGGCAAAGATGACGATGGCGATGGCGAGCCAGCCGCGGTCGCCGAAGCCGTTATTGGACCAGATACCATTGCTGTAATCCATGATGTAGAAGAGACCGCCAAGGCCGGCGATCATGCCGCCGATGCAGGTGGCAAGGTATTTATAACGGGTAACATTGATACCCGCGGCATCGGCAGTGGCGGGGTTTTCGCCCACGGCGCGCAGGTACAAGCCGGCGCGGCTGCGGCTAAGGAACAGGCTGACCGCTACCGCCAAAATGACGGCGAGGTAGACCAGAAAGCCATAGGAAAAGAACAGCTGGCCGATGGGGCCCATGCCGGAGGCAAAGGGCAGAGTAGTTTTATAGGCCTTGGCGATCTTGACGAGGGCGAGGTAAGGCACATCGCTTTTGACGATCTTGATGAGGGATCCGCCGAAGAAATTGCCGACGCCGACGCCGAAGGTGGTAATGGCCAGACCGGTGACATTCTGATTGGCCTTGAGGGTGACGGTGAGGAAGCAATAGAGCAGCGAGGTGAGCAGTGAGCCCGCCAGGCAGCACAGCAGCGGAATGAGGATAGCCGGGACCGGCTGCACCCGGGCGGCACTATTCTGATAGAAGAAGCCGCCGACCACGCCGGAGATGGCGCCGATATACATGATGCCGGGGATGCCGAGGTTCAGGTTGCCGGATTTTTCGGTGAGGATCTCGCCGGTGGCGCCGAACAGCAACGGGGTGCCCTGCAGTATGGCACGCTGGATAAAGCTGATGATGATTTCCATGGATCAGTTCCCCTCCCCGCTGACGGCGGCCGACGCCGTTTTTTCTTTTTTGTGATGATTGAAATGGACCTGGTAATTGATGAAGAACTCACAGCCGATGATGAAGAACAAGATGATGCCGGTAAGGATCTCGGAAAAATCGCTGTTGAGGCCAAACTTGGAGGTGACTTCATCGGCGCCGCGGGCCAGGAACACCAGCAGCAGCGTGGTAAGGATCATGGTGAAGGGATCAAACTTGGCGAGCCAGGAAACCATGATGGCGGTGAAGCCGCGGCCATCCACGAGGTTGGAATCGATGGAGTGGGAGGAGCCGCCGACCAGCAGCAGACCGGCCAGGCCGCAGATGGCGCCGGAAAGAGCCATGGTGCGGATGATGACCTTTTTGACATCGATGCCGATGTAATGGGCGGTATTTTCGCTTTCGCCCACAACGGCGATCTCATAGCCGTGCTTGCTGTACCGCAGATAGATGTGCATGGCGATGCAGACGATGGCGACGATAAGGATATTGAGCAGATACTTGACGCCGAAAATTTCCGGGAACCAGCCGTGGGTGAGCAGATCGGGGCCGACAACATTGGAGCCGGTCTTATCCGCCACCTTGAGGAAGTATTCCACCAGCTGGATGGCAACATAGTTCATCATAAGGGTGAAGAGGGTCTCATTGGTGTTCCAGTGGGCCTTAAAGAAGGCGGGGATAATGCCCCAGATAACGCCGGAGAGGATGGCGGAAACTGCCATGATGAGGATGAGCAGACCATCGGGCACTTTGCCGCCCAGCACCAGCATGCATACCGCGGTGGAAAGGCAGCCGATGAGCACCTGGCCTTCGGCGCCGGTATTCCAGAAGCGCATGCGGAAGGCCGGGGTGACCGCCAGCGAGATGCACAGCAGAATGGCGATATCATGCAGGGTGACCAGCATGCGGCCGGTGCCGAACGCACCGTGGAGGATGGTGGCGTAGATGGAGAGGGGGTCATCCCCGGTGAGGACACGGGTGACCACACTGCAAACAATGAGCGCCAGCAGGATGGCAATGACCCGAATGAGGATGGCCCGGCCCAGCGGGATCTGATCCCGACGGGTGACATAGAGGAAGGGTTCCCGGGCGGGACGGGCAGTGGCCTGCGGTTTATTCAGCTTTGACATGGCTTTCACCCTCCCTTTCGGCTTTGGTCATCAGGAGGCCGATCTCCTCTTTGGTGGCGGTGCGGCCATCCACGGTGCCGGTGACGCGGCCGCCGCTGAGGACGATGACACGATCGCACAAGGCCAGCAGCACATCGAGGTCTTCGCCGACATAGATGACGGCAACGCCTTTTTCCTTTTGCTGATTGAGCAGATGATAGATAAGATAGGAAGAATTGATATCCAGGCCGCGGACGGGGTATGCGGCCATAAGCACGGTAGGCGCCGAGGCGATCTCGCGGCCGACCAGCACCTTTTGCACATTACCGCCGGAAAGACGGCGGACAGGGGTGGTGGCATTGGGGGTAACGACACCGAGGTCTTCGATGATGCGCTCGGCCAGCTCCCGCGGGGGCTGACGATCGAGGAAGGCGGAGCGGCCGCGGCGGTAGCTGCGCAGCATCATGTTATCGATGATATCCATATTGCTGACAAGGCCCATGCCCAGGCGATCCTCCGGCACGAAGGAAAGGCGGACGCCCAGCTCGCGAATTTGCAGGGGAGTCTTATCCCGCAGGTTTTCGGTCTCACCGCTCTTGGGGTCTTCGTAGAGAATTTCGCCGCCGGTGACGGGCTGCAGGCCCGCAATGGCTTCCAGCAGCTCCCGCTGGCCGGAGCCGGCAATGCCGGCAATGCCCAGGATCTCGCCGGCGCGGGCGGTAAAGGTGACCCGGTCGAGCAGCTGAACGCCATCCCGGCTGAGGCAGCTGACATCCTTGACCACCAGACGATCCTCCGGATTTTCGGGCATTTTGCGTTCGATATTGAGAACGACCTTTTGGCCGACCATCATCTCGGTGAGCTGGGCCTCGTTGGTTTCGACGGTATTGACGGTGCCGGCGTTTTTGCCCTTGTGCAGTACGGTGACACGATCCGAAAGGCTGAGCACCTCATTGAGCTTGTGGGTGATGATGACGATGGATTTGCCATCCTCCCGCATGCGGCGCAGCACGGCGAAGAGCTTTTCGGTTTCCTGCGGGGTGAGCACGGCGGTGGGCTCATCGAGAATGAGGATCTCCGCACCGCGATACAGCACCTTGACGATCTCGACGGTCTGCTTTTCGGAAACAGACATGGCGTAGATCTTCTTTTTGGCGTCGATCTCGAAGCCATAGCGGGCGGAGATCTCCTCAACGCGGCGGGTGGCTTCCTTGAGGCGGTAGGGCTTGCCATCCTCCACACCCAGGACAATATTTTCGGTGGCGGTAAAGACATCGACCAGCTTGAAGTGCTGGTGCACCATACCGATGCCGCAGCGGAAGGCATCCCGCGGGGAGGAGATGGTGACCGGCTGGCCGTTGACATAAATTTCGCCCTCATCGGGGTGGTAGATGCCGGCGATCATGTTCATCAGGGTGGTTTTGCCGCTGCCGTTTTCGCCCAGCACGGCCAAAATCTCGCCCCGGCGGACGGTAAGGCTGACATGATCATTGGCAATGACCTTTTCACCAAAGCGCTTGGTGACATTGTGCAGTTCCAGTGCGTTCACAAAAAGCCTCCTCATCGGTGTGGTGTGTTCCCTTCTTCTGGCAAGGGCAAACCGGGGAGGTCTGCCCTTGCCAGGAAAAGGGCGGGGAGAAAAATCAAAGCACAAGGGGGGCCAAGGCCCCCACTTGTGTTTTTTGATGGCAGGTTTCAGCCGTCAAGCGGCTTTGCAAAGCCGGTCTTAGCCGCCGAAATTGGTGTTCAGATTGGTCACACCGTCGATGATGATATCGAAGTAGGGCGCGGAGCGGAAATCGACCGCGTTGGACTCATCGAAGTAGCCATCGTGGATGACATTGGTCTCGCCGGTGTAGTCACCATCGACATCGGCCAGGTACTCGGTGAGGGTCTTGCCATCGACGGTGAAGTTGGCGGTATCGAAGACATGCAGGGTGCCGGCTTCCAGCGCCTTGATGGCCTCATTGATCTTTTCGATGGTGCCCTCGGCGGCAACATCCTGATTGACACCGGAGAGAACGACGGAATTGGTGGCGATGGTGCCGCACCAATCGGGGGCAATGGCCTCACCCTTCACAACGGTCTCGATGATGTACTGGAAATAAGGAGCCCAGTTGATGGCAGAAGAAATGATGAAGGTGGTCTCGCCGGCGGAATAGGTGCTGCCGTTGTAGGAAACATTGGGAACGCCGGCCAACTCGCAGGCAGTGGGAGCGCCGAGGGAATCGGCGTGCTGGCTGATGAGGACGCACTTATCCTTCTCGATGAGGGCGGTGGCGGCCTCCTGCTCCTTGGCCTGATCGTACCAGGAGCCGGTGTAGCGGACCTTCATGGTGGCGGAGGGGCAGACAGAGCGGGCACCCAGGTAGAAGGAGGTCATGCCGGAGATAACCTCGGCATAGGTGAAGGCGCCGACATAGCCGATGACAGCCTGCTCGGCGGTGATCTTGCCGGCGGCGATCATCTCATTGAGCTTGAGGCCCGCAGCGATGCCGGCCAGGTAGCGGCCCTCATAGATGGAAGCGAAGGCATTGTGGAAGTTTTCGATGTTGGCGATCTTGCCGGAGGTGCCGGTGGCGTGGCAGAACTGGACCTCGGGATATTCCTGGGCGGCCTGCTTCATAAAGGACTCGTGGCCGAAGGAATCGGCGAAGATGACCTTGCAGCCCTTGTTCTTGGCCAGGTCAACGGCGGCATCGTAGCAGGAGCTGTCCTCGCCGATATTGGTGACGATGACGACCTGATCATCGGAGAGGCCGAGGTCCTTCTGCACCTGGCGCAGGGCCTGGATGAAGTTATTATCGTAGGTGGAGTTCTCATCGTGCAGGCAGATCATGCCGATCTTGAAATCAGCGGGGATCTCGACGGAGGGGGTCATAGCGTTGCGGGGCAGGACATCGGCAGACATACCCTTTACATCGGGGGTAGGGGTGGGGGTGCCGCCGTTATCCTCGCCGCAGGCGGCGAAGGCCAGAACCATCATTGCAGCAAGAAGAAATGCCAGAATCTTTTTCATGTGTGATCTCCTTTGTCATTCATGACTTCTTTTATTTGTTCCGCCCATAGGCGGTCGAACACAAAACTTAATCGGTAAAGGTGACGCCCTCTTCCACGCTCATCGCAGCGATACGGGCCAGGCTTTCCACCCGGATACCCTGCCGCCGAATGCGGTCGCCGCCATCCTGGAAGGCCTTTTCGATGACGATGCCGGCACCGACGACGGTGCCGCCCGCCTGCTGTACCAAAGAAACAAGGCCCGCCAATGCTTCCCCATGCGCTAAAAAGTCATCAATGAGGAGGACACGCTCACCGCTGTGCAGATACTCCCGGGATACCACGACCTGATTGACATTGCCGTGGGTATAGGAGTGCACCGCGGTGGCGTAAACATCAGCGGGCAGATTGGAGGAGCGGGATTTTTTGGCAAAGACCAGCGGAACGCCGAACTGCTGCGCGACAAGGCAGCCGATGGCGATGCCGGAGGCTTCAATGGTGAGGATTTTATCCACCTTTTCCCCGGAAAAGCGGGTGTGGAATTCCTCCGCCAGTTTGGTGAGCAGCACTACATCGATCTGATGATTGAGAAAGCCATCGACGCGCAGAACATTGCCGGGGGCTACCTTGCCCTCACGGCGGATGTGGTCCTCTAAAAGCTGCATGAGCGATTCCTCCTAAAAAACAAAAATTGCGGGAGATTTTGATGATCTCCCACAATGCAAAGCACGACAGCGGAACAAAAGGCACCGCCGCCTGTATTCTGCATCGATAGTCCGGCCATTTACGGCGGCCGGGTAGAGACTTCAAAACCATATCATTTGATTTATATCGAGCAAACTGTATTTTGTTTTTTCCCCGGTAATACCGAGGTTCTGGTTTTATTATACCGTCACAGTTCGCGCTTGTCAATGACTTGATTTTATACGATTTGAACGGCGGAATGGGGTTCTGTTTGGTGAATATGTATAAATTCTTGGGGAAAAATGAAACTTGTGGGAAAGACTACTGAGGAAAGACAAAACGGGCGGAAACTGTATGCGTGTTCATAAAATAAGGGAAATTTATTTGCAAACGCGTGAGGATTTGCGCCGCGGAATATACTACAATGACAACGGAGCGAAGGAGAAACGCTCCGGGAAAAACAAGCGACCTTTTGCAGAAAGGGCAAACAAAAAAGAAAGGAAGAAGCTTAAATTATGAAGAGCAAAAAATTCTTAGTAGTACTGATGGCCGCGCTGATGGCACTGGCTATGGTAGCCTGCAACAACAATGAACCGGCCCCGACCCCTGATCCTGAGCCGACCCCCGACCCCGCGCCCACCACCAAGGTGGATTACAGCGGCAGCCTGACTGACTGGATGTACACCCCCGAGACCGAGGATGAGCTGACCAAGCTGCTGGTCTCCATCGATGAAGTGAGCTACGGCAGCGCGGGCGCCAGCCTGCAGCAGGCCAACGCGGCGGTAGCCGTGATGAAGCTGGCGATGGATGAGAGCGGCAAGGCCCAGGAGACCGTAAAGGCTTATCTGGAGGGGATGAACGAGACCCAGAAGGATTACTTCTCCTTCCAGTGGCAGCAGGCCATGAAGACCGCGCTGGCCCTGCTGAACGGCGACGAGGATGCGGCGATCCTGGAGGATGCCGGTGATGCGGACTTTGACCTGAAGGCCGTGGACAGCGCCAAGACCGCAGAGTTTAATGACGCCGTGATCCAGCTGCTGAGCGATGCGGGTGTGACCAACGAATGGAAGAACCACACCGATGTGGAGCCTTTCCTCTACGCCGCAGCATAAAATAAACCGCAGCAGAAGCGCTCCCCGTTTGAAATTTTTCTGGCGGGGAGCACTTCCCTTTTTCTGCCTTCCCGCAAGGGAAAGAAGCCGATAATCTTTTGCTGAGGTGTTGTTTTATTCCGCAAATGTGGTAAAATAAGCATAGTTATGTACGAAGCGAGGTGGCACAAATGCAGCAACACTATAATCACTCCCGCCGGAGGGTGCTAAGGCGCCGCCGTATAATGGTGATCGCCGCAGCAATCCTGCTGGTGGCCGCAGTGGTATTTGCGGTGGTGCATTGGGTCATCCCCGCGCTGAATAAGGAAATAAACCCGCCCGACCCCGGACCGGCCGTAACGCCCGGAGTGGACCCCGTACCCGATTCGGCCGGGACCGGTACCAAGCCGGACGATGATATTATTTATCACCCGACATTTGACCCGGTGGTGCCGGAAAGCCAGCAGGTAAGTGAAAAATGGTTTGATGACGCGGTGATCCTGGGCGACAGCCGCTCGCAGGGGCTGATCTTATACAACAGCCTATCTAACTGCACCTCGCTGGCGGTCAAATCGCTTTCGCTGACCAATTACACCAAAAAGGAAGCGACGCTGCCCGGGCTTGGCACCGATACGGTAGCTAACCTAATTCCGAAGGTGGAGGGCAAGCGGTTCTATCTGGTCTTTGGCATGAATGATATGGGACTTTCGGCGGATACCTTCGGGCAATACTTCAGCCGTCTGGTCGATCTGATCCAAAAGAGCCACCCGGACGCTGATATTTACGCGCAGGCGGTACTGCCGGTAACTGAGCTGAAGGAGCAAAGCGGTGCGGCCAATGGGTTTTCGCTGGCGCATGTAAAGGAATTCAACGAAGCGCTGATGCAGGTCTGCACCGAAAAGCAGATCTGGTACCTGGATATCCCCAAAACGCTGGTGGATGAAAAAGGATATCTGCTGGACGAAGCAAGCTGGGACGGCGTGCACCTGAACGCCAGCTACTGCCGCACATGGTTGGACTATCTGCTGTGCCATGTGGTACTGCCGGAGGACTACAACGGCGAGTACGATGTACCGACCGGCTACCACCCCGGCGATGTGGTGGTGGACGGCGTGACGGTTTACGACTTTATGCCAGCGAACTGAAAGGACACGAAATGCATACCGAAAGTCAGGAAACCGAAGCAGCGCTGCTAAAAGCGCCGCGGCGCGGGGAGTCGGTACTTTTCCCCAAATGGAAAGCAGACATGCTAACTCACCTGCGCCAAAAAGCCAAGAAAAGCGACTGCGACTGGAAATGCCCCAGCCGCGGTACAATATACCGGACCATCCGGATGCTGAAAGAACTGCCGTATGAATAACCCCATCCGGCAAAATAACGACACCAAACCGATTAGGAGGAGATCCCCATGAAAAAATTTGTAGCTGTACTGCTGGCCGCGGTGCTGTGCCTTTCCTTTGCCGCCTGCGGCGGTGATAAGGCCACCGATAAGACGGTGGATGCGGCCGCCATGTTCCAGGCGCTGCTGACCGATGTGACCTACACCGATAACGCTACCGAGCTGGACAGCAGCATGGCCGGCGTGCTACTGGGCGGCGAGCTGCCTGATGGCACCGAGGCCTATCTGGCCGCGAATGATTCCGCCTACCTGCGCTGCGCGGTCTTTGCCTGCAAGGATAAGGACGCTGCCGCTGCGGTAAAGAAGCTCATTCAGACCTACATTGATGACAGCATTGACGCCAAGTACAATGTGGATGAAGTGGCGCTGCTGCAGAATGCCAAGATCCACAGCATGGGCAACTATGTAGCGGTGGCTGTGACCAGTGATACCGACAATGTAAACAAGGTCATTGACCAGTACTTTGCCTAAACTGTAAGGTAACTAACTTGCCATCCCTTTGGGGAGGGCAAGCTTTTCCCCCGGCTATGACGCAAAATTCCAAGGGTCGCAGAGACTAATCCTCCGCGACCCTTGCCCGCTTGTAAGGAGTTCCTATGGTATTCAGCAGCCTTACCTTTTTGTTCCTGTTTTTCCCCCTTGTGATGGGGGTGTATTACCTGTGCCCGCGGGCGCTGCGCAACCTATGGCTGCTCCTGACCAGCCTGCTGTTCTATGCCTGGGGCGAACCGGTGTATATCCGGCTGATGGCGGCCTCTATCCTGTTCAACTACCTGTGCGGACTGGGGGTAGCCGCCCTGCAGAAGCGGGAGAAAAAGCGCCTGGCCAAGGGGCTGCTCATCCTCTGCATTGCGGGAAATATCGGGGCGCTGGGGCTCTTTAAGTACGCGGATCTGCTGATTGGCACCGTAAATAATATCGCCGGCAGCAAAATTGCGCTGCTGGAGCTGGCGCTGCCCATCGGTATCAGCTTTTACACCTTCCAGGCGCTCAGCTATGTCATTGATGTATACCGAGGCACCGTGGCGGCACAGAAGAATCCCATCACCTTTGGCACCTATATCGCGCTGTTCCCGCAGCTCATCGCAGGGCCCATCGTGCAGTATAAAACGGTGGAGGAACAGCTCTCTCACCGCCGGGAAACAACGGCGCAGTTTGCCGCGGGCATCGGACGGTTCACCATAGGCTTGGGCAAAAAGGTGCTCATCGCGAACCAGGTGGGTGCCCTGTGGGATACCGTAGCGGCGCTGCCGGGGACAAGTCTTTCCGCCGGGACAGCCTGGTTGGGAGCCATCGCCTTTACCTTCCAGATTTACTTTGACTTTTCCGGCTATTCCGATATGGCCATTGGGCTGGGAAAAATGCTGGGCTTTGAGTTCCTGGAAAACTTCGATTACCCTTATCTGAGCCGCAGCATTACCGAATACTGGCGGCGGTGGCATATTTCGCTGGGAACCTGGTTCCGGGAGTATGTGTATATCCCGCTGGGCGGCAACCGGTGCGGCCTGCCCCGACAGATTTTGAATCTCATCATCGTGTGGGGGTTGACCGGCCTGTGGCATGGCGCCAGCTGGAACTTCCTGCTGTGGGGGCTTTACTACGGTGTCATTCTCATCATCGAAAAGGTGTGGCTGCAAAAGCCGCTGCAAAAAGCCCCCGGTGTGGTGCAGCGCCTCTATTCCCTGCTGCTGATTATCCTTGGCTGGGTCATCTTTGCCCTGACCGATTTTGGGGCCATCGGGAACTATTTTGCGGCGCTCTTTGGGGCGCACGGCGGCGCCGATGCCCAAACGATGTATCTGCTGACTACCAATATCTCCCTGCTGTTGGTGGCGGCACTGGCCTGTACCCGCTGGCCGGCCCATGCGGCAAATGACCTGCTGACACGGCTTCCCCGGGCGGCGCAGACGCTGCTTCGGTGCCTGTTCTACGCGGCGGTGCTGCTGATGTGCGTCGCTTTCCTGGTAGGCGACAGCTACAATCCGTTCCTGTATTTCCGGTTCTGAGAGGAGGCGCCTAAAATGAAAAAGCAGAATATTATCATTATCATCGTTTTTGGCGCGCTGATCTTTGGGCTGGGGCTGCTGGGGTGGCTCACCCCGGATCAAGCCTTTTCCGAAAATGAGAACCGTTACCTGCAGGAGCTGCCAAAGCTTTCCGAAGATACCATGGTAAATGGAGATTTTGGCGATGAGGTGGAGGATTATTTAAGCGATCAGTTCTGGCAGCGGGATAGCTGGACCGCCGCCCGCAGCAAAATGAAAATGCTGCTGCGCAACAAGGATATCGGCGGGGTGTACCTGTGTAAGGATGGGTATTACATCGAAAAGGTGACCCAAACCGATGTGGACGAAGCAAGGCTGCAAAAGAACCTGCAAACGGTGAAGGATTTCTTTGCCCGGTGCGAGGAAAAAGGACTGGCGGCAGAAAACCTGACCTTTATGCCGGTGCCGACCCCCGGCTATACCCTGCGGGATAAGCTGCCGCGTTATGCCACCCTCTTTGATGAGGATGCGGTATTTGACGAGATGAAGCTGGTATTTGATGACCAGCTGGTGGACCTGCGAACGGACTTTGCCAAGGCGGCAGAGAGTGAGCAGCTTTATTACCGCACCGATCACCACTGGAAAACGGCAGGCGCTCTGCTGGGCTACCAGTGCTACCGCGCGGCCATGGGGCTTTCGATTCCCGCAGCGGCAGATTACACCGTAGAGCGGTATGAGGGCTTCCGCGGGACGCTGTACAGCAAGGTGCTGGATAAAAACGCGGCGACCGATACCGTAGAGCTGTACCACCGGAAAGGCGATGCCGCCTTGACCGTGACCTACGATAACGCCGATCATGCCAGCTGTTATGATACGGAAAAACTCCAGCAAAAGGATATGTACGAAGTGTTCTTTGGCGGGAACTGGCCCACGGTGACCATTACCGGCGGACCGGAAAATGGCCGCCGCCTGCTGGTGCTGAAGGACAGCTATGCCAATGCCCTGCTGCCCTTTGCCGCAGCGGATTACGAAAAGATCGTGGCGGTGGACCTGCGGTATTATCTTGGCTCCCTGAGTGAGCTGATGGAGCAGGAAGGCATTACCGATGTGCTGGTGCTGTATAGTACCTCCGCCTTTATGAGCGACACCAAGATAGACCGGCTGGCACTGGCAAAATAAAAAATGGGGCTCCTCCGCAGGCATGCGGGGGAGCCTTTTGGTTTATTGGGGGCCAGTGCGGGGCTCCCGGCGGGGCAAAAAATGCGATCATACATCAATGCAGGAATTGAGGAGGGCCAGCAGGTCGTTTTCCCACTGTTCGTGTCCTTTTGGGGCGGTGCCGCAGCCCTCCGCCCGCAGGCTGGTATCATCGGCGAAGGTGATATATAAAAGCCAGCGCTTGGTACGGGGGGTGCGCAGGCGGCACTCATTGTACCCGGCCCAGGCGGTGATATGGTATCGGTCGCCCAGCTCGCTCAGCTGCTGCCACAGCACGGCCGGAGCCGCTATGCTCTCCAGGTGTTCCGGCATGGTACGGGAATAGGTGAGCCGTACATGGTCCTGCTCTTCGGCCACGCGGTAATGGAACCCCCAATGGTGGCCGTCCCCGCAGCGGTATTCCCACTGGGCAATAGGCGGCAGGGGGACTATCTCCTTTTTGCGGCCAAAAAGTGCCATGCGGCGTCACTTCCCTTCGATGATATTTTGCAGACCGCGGCGCTCCAGCAGGTGAATAAGCCAAACTCCCAGCAGGCAGGGAGGGAGTTGTCCCAGGGCGATCTGCCCGGCAAATGCCCAAAATGCCACATTGATCGACCCGGTGGCAGCATAGCACCATTCCGCGCCGATGGCGACAGCATTGAACAGAATGGGCGGCAGCACCGAAAGCCATGGTACCCCGCCGAAGCGGATCTTCCCCAGCAGGCGGCTGGCAACGGCGGCAAGCAGCGTAGCGGCTGTTCCTACAAAGAGATCGACCATTCCCAAAAAGTTGGCGCCGGTGGCAGCGCCTACACCATTGGTGATGGCGCAGCCCAGGGTAACGCCCCAAACAGCGGCTGGGCTGAGGACAGGCAGCAGGGTCAGTGCCTCCGAGACGCGGCACTGCACCGCGCCGAAGGTGATGGGGGCCAGTACCAGTGAGATAGCGGCATAGGCAGCCGCGATGACCCCGGCGGCAGTGATCTGCCGCAGCGTGCGGTTTTTCATATTCATTTCTCCTTTGGATGCCGTCAGATGCGGCATTAGTTTTGTTTAGCGTCAGGATCTTTCGACTGACGATCCCAAAAGGACTCCGCTATTTTAGCATATCCAGCGCCCGGTTACAAGCTTTGCTTGTATTTTTGCGGGAAAACCGGTATAATGGGAGCAGAATTTTTGCAGGGAACGGGTTCCACCCGCCCCGCAGGCGCACCCAAAGCGCGCCAAACGACGGCCCCCTGTGGGGGCCGCCGGAACGCCCGGCGGAGCCGGGCAGTGGGGCGGGCGGACCGGCGCCCTGCCGCAAGCAAAGAAGGAGGGGAAACCCATGCGTATTCTGGCAGTGGATTACGGCGATGCCCGGACCGGGCTTGCCATCTGCGACCGCGGCGAGCTGCTGGCCAGCCCCATAGGGGTATTCCACAGCGGCGACCGGGAAGCGGTAATAAAGGAAATTACGCGGCAGGTGGCCGAGCAAAAGGCCGAGCTGGTCGTGGTGGGCAATCCCCTGAATATGAACGGCACGGCCGGCCCACGCAGCGAACTGTGCCATGCTCTGGCCGATGACCTGGCGGAAAAGCTCCCCTGCCCGGTAAGGATGTGGGATGAGCGCAGCACCACCGTCACTGCCACACAGTACCTGAATATGACTGATGTGCGCGGTAAAAAACGCAAAAATACCATAGATGCGGTGGCCGCCACCATTATACTGGAAAGCTACCTGGCCTACCGCAAAAACCATCCCGGGGAGGACTGACGCCATGCCGCATAGCGAAAAACTTTTACAGAGGGAAACGCTGGGGAAAAATCGGGTGTTCACCCACGAGTGCTGGCATGTGCGGCTGGAAAACGGCCGGACTGCCGAGCGTGAGATCATTCGGCACCCCGGTGGGGTCGGCATTGTGGCGGTGGATGAAAACGGCCGGCTGCTGATGGTACGGCAGTACCGCAGCGGCATGGGCTGCGAAGCACTGGAGATCCCGGCCGGAAAGCGCGACCCCGGTGAAACCCCGGAACAATGCGGCCGCCGGGAGCTGGAGGAGGAATGCGGGTTCATCGCGGGGCGGCTGGAGCTGCTGGCGGCCCTGTACCCTACCCCTGCCTACTGCGATGAAAAGATCTGGATCTTTACGGCGAAGGACCTGACCCCCGGCCATACCCATCCCGATGAGGATGAGTTTATCACAGCGGAATGGGTGCCGCTGGCCGAAGCTGAGCGAATGGTGCTGGCAGGGGAGATCGAGGACGCGAAAACGCAGATCGCAATACTGAAATACACGGCGCTGCGCCGGAAAGGAGAGCTCCATGAATAAAAATGAATTCAAAAAGACCGACCTGATTGCCATTGCCGGTATTTTGATGTTTGCCATCGTCTACGCAGTGGATAAGCTGGTGTACGAGATGCCCAAGACCACCTTCATTGTGCTGGTTGCCATTGCGATGGTGCTGCTGATCGTCGGTGCGATCGTCTCCCGCAAAAACCACGGCTGATATTCACCGCAGAACGGCTCCCGGCCGGGGAACGGCGGGGGCTGTTTTTCTGCCCGGACGATTTATTTTTGCGGAGTTCGGAAAAGGCGGTAAATTCGGGCGCAGCCCGAACGCTGCCGAAATGCCGCCGAGGAGGGAAAATGCCGTCGGACGAAAATTTGCCCAAAGCGATTTTAGTGGGGGAATAGCGATTGACTTTACCGGCAGGAGATGCTATAATCTGCTTGTATTCAAGATCACCACTATGGCCCGCTTGCTGCATGGCATTGTTGTTTTGATCCTGCCGCAGAATGGGCTTTGTTTTTTTGGGTACGAAAAATATTATTTAATGCAGGAGGTACCCAGATGAATAACGGTACTGTCAAATGGTTCAACGCTGAAAAGGGCTATGGCTTCATCTCCAACGATGAGGGCGGCGAGGATGTCTTTGTTCATTTCTCTGCTATCCAGGTAGATGGCTTCAAGACTCTGGCTGAGGGTCAGAAGGTCACCTTCGATACCGAGCCCGATCCCAAGGATACCGGCAAGCTGCGCGCTGTCAATGTTATCCCCCAGTAATTAAACCCTTCCAAAGCTCCCTGCCCATCGGCGGGGAGCTCTTCTTTTGGGGCGGTGCGCCTTGTCGAACGGCGGCCAATACGGTATAATGAGATAAAATGCAACATCCTGCCGAAAGGGGATCCTACCATGAAAACAACATTTTACCTGGTACGCCACGGCCAGCCGGATTGGGACTGGGCGGAGGCCATGCGCTTTTACGGCCCATGCAGCGCCTATATGCCACTCACTCCATTGGGGGTGGAACAGATAGAGCACACCGCCTGTGATTCGCAGCTGAGGGGCGCCTCGTTTATTCTGGCTTCCCCCTACACCCGCACCATGCAGTCCGCACAGATCCTTTCCCGGCGGCTGGACCTGCCGGTAACTGTGGAGTGGGAACTGCATGAATGGCTGTATGACCGCGATATGCGTGGCGACCTGCCCACTCCCGGCGAACGCTTTGGCCGGGAGGATATGACCCGCTGCTTCTACCGCTACATGGAACATGATGAGCTGACCGGCGAGGATAATTGCGAGACCTACGCCGTCATCGCTGAGCGGGTGCTGGGCTGCCTGCGCCGGTATGATGGCCAAGCGGAAAAGATCATTGCTGTATGTCACGAAGGCGTTATCCGTAGTGTAACCGGCATGAAAGCAGTCAACCTGGGGCAAGTAGTGCCTATTACCCTCGAATAACTCACATTGGCAGGGTTTGCGCTGAAAGACGGCCCGCAGGGCCGGCGATGCTTTGCACCGCCGTAGGGCGGCCAAAGGCCGCCCAGCCCCGGCAAAGCCGGGGCGCCCTGCGGGCCGTTTCCTGCACCCTGCGCCAACCATAGGAGGAGATGCGCCATGAAAGAACGGATCCGACTGCTGTGCCGGACACTGCGGCAGGGCAGCCCCGCTGTGACTGCCATAGTAACCGGCTGCCGCGGGGCCACCCCGCGCTCCCCTGGGGCGCTGCTGGTGCTAACGGCAGAGACTGCCCTGGGCACCGTCGGCGGCGGCCAGGCCGAGCATGATATCATAGGACCGGCCATGGAAATGCTGCGGGGCGGGGCGCCTGTACAGCAGGGCTGGCATCAGTGCCTTTCCGCCCAGGAGCTGCGCCATATGGGGCAGGAATTCGGCGGTGAGGAGGAGATCCTGCTGCTGCGCTGGGAGCCCCGTGACCTTCCGCTGGCCGAAGCCTTGCTCTCCGCCATGGGGCAAAATGCCGATTGCTCCCTGCGTCTTGAATATGATAAAGTCCACTGGCGGGGAACACTTCTCCCCATAGCCGAAGCCCACACAGCCCCCGGATGCTTTACTCTGAAGCTGCAGGAGGGCGGCCGATGCTATGTGTTCGGGGGCGGGCATGTCAGCCAGGCGCTGGTCCCGCTTCTTAGCGGGGTGGATTTTTGCTGCGTGGTGCTGGATGAGCGTCCCGATTACGCCACTCCTGCCCTGTTCCCCACGGCAGAGGCCCGCTGCGGCCCCCTGCCCGCGCTAGCGGCCGCCATTCCCTTTACCACAGGGGATAGCGTCATCATTATGACACGGGGGCACCAGGGCGATTATGAGGTGCTGTGCGAAGCGCTTCGCAGCCCAGTGTGGTACATTGGCATGGTAGGCAGCCACCGCAAAATGGAGGCCACCTTCCGGCGGCTGCGGGAGGACGGCTTTACCGATGCCGACCTTAGCCGCATCGTCACCCCCATCGGCCTGGCCATTGATGCCGAAACTCCCGCTGAGATCGCGGTTAGCATCACAGCCCAGCTCATCCAGCGGCGGGCTGCCCGCCGTAAAGCAGCTGAATAAGCGGTCCGGATATTTCCCTATCCTAAATTTGTGCAGAAGGCCGGGTAGGGCGCCATTCCCCCATCTTCCAACTATCCAAGGAGGAACACACCATGATCAAGATCACCCCCGATTTCCCTTGTATCCACTGTGGTGCCTGCGCCAAAGCCTGCAGCCACGGTGTGATCAAAATGGTGCCGAACGAGGAGGGAAAGCTTATCCCCAGGGTTTCCTTCTCTTCCTGCCGGTACTGCCGCGCCTGCCGCTGGGCCTGCCCCGTCATCCCGCGGGAAGAAGTCTGATCCTCCTATAAAAAATTTTTCCGGAAAATATGTCACACTTTTTCCGGATAGATCGTTTATAAAGGGTGAAGGCCATAAACGACAAACCGGAGGAGGATTACCCGCATGAAGAAAAGAACATGGCTCCTGCTGCTTGCCCTCGCCCTTTTGCTGATGGCGGGCTGCAGCAGCGAAAAAACAATGGACGGCACCATCACCGAATACCTGCGCGGCGATACCGAGGTCAATGCTTTCCTGATGGAACAGGACGGCAAAACCATCGGCGTGCGGCTCACTGGGGAAACCGGCATCTACCCCGCCCTCGTTGATATCACCGATGAAGCCCTGCGGAATGCCGAATACCCCCACATGGAAGTTACCGTTACAGGAGAAAAAGCCGAAGAAAAGCTCACCGCTGCGGATGGCACCGAAGTGCCCACCTATACCGCCTCGGTCATTATCATCAATAGCATCCCCTACGGCGAGCCGCTGACCCTTGAGGACGGCACCACGGTACAGGTACGGCTGAACAGAGAGGGCCTGGCCTACTACGCACCGGATGGCATGATGCTGCTTCAGATCCACAATCAGATCCCCGATGATATCTTTGTCGATCGGGTGGATTTTGATGTGTTCCCCAAGGAAGCGCAGCAAAAGGTCATCGACCACTATGAGGAACTGGGCTTCTTCTACGATACCGCGTACCAGGTGGAGCGCGCCTGGGCCGAATACAATGAACTGGGCTGCCCCAAGGATTTCCGTGCCTATGTGGCGCGCCAGTCCACCGCCACCAGCTATTACAATGACCGCGTGATCTTTTACTGCACCAATGTGACCCTTTCCCGCAATACCCGCCGCAACTACGAAAAATACTACAATGCCGTCTATGACCGCAAAACCGGCGAGCAGGTATCCTTTTGGAGCCTGTTCAAGCCCGATGAAAACTACATGCGCCAGTGGCTGCTGGTCCAGCTGGAGCCGCTGGACGCCGACCGGCGCAACCAGCTGGCGGAGGTCCTGTCCCCGGAATGGCTCTCCCTTGGGTATTATGGACTCTCCATCCACATTCCGTGGGATGTGTTCCCGGATGAGGAAGGACCCTTTATTGGTGGCCCCTACTATTCCTACGAAGAATTTACCTCTCTCCTCCAGGACTGGGTGTTTCCGCTGAAGGACCCCCACGGCGTTTCCCCGGATGTTCCTGCGCCAACCGCATAAATAAAAATTCCCCGGATACTGCGGTATCCGGGGTCTTGTTCATTAGGGGAAATCCGCCCAAAGCAAAGCTCCCCGCCGGGCGGCAGGGAACCATAGTACGGTCTTTCAGCGCATTACTCTTCTTCCGCGGGAGCGGTATAGCTGCCGGTCACGGTGGTCTGGCCATTCAGCACGCCGCCCTCTTCCACGGTCAGCTTGGCAACCTCTACATCACTATTGATAACGCCGGTCGCAGTCACTACCAGCTTACCAACATTTACGCTGTCACCGGTGATATTGCCCAGCAGCACCAGGTGGTCAGCGGTCACATTGCCCTCTACCGAGCCAGTCTTGCTGATATACACATAGCTGGTGGAATTGATATCACCAATGAGCTTACCATTGATGCAGATGGGAGAAGCACCCTCGATATTACCGGTAACGGCGTTGCGCGCACCGATGATGGTCTCGAACTTGCTCATGTCCTCTGTTTTTTTGCTTTGGTTATCCAGCAGGTCGATCTCCGGAAAATCATCTTCGCGTTCGCCAAAAAGCATCATTTGTCATTACCTCCATTGTTTGTTCCTTGTGCTGGAAAAACAGCACAGCTGCTATAAACCTATGCATAATATATGGGACGATTATATGGAATGGGTACAAGATCTGTGAAAAAGCCCCGCCAATTTCTGTTTATTGTCCACCCCACTGTTGTCACATTTGCATTTTAGCACTCTCTCCCGCAAATCGACACAAAAGGTGTGAATTGCTGTTTTCTGGGTGCAAAATGCACTGCCCCCACAAAAAGCATCTCGGCTTTAACGGGATATTTGTATTCCACCTATGGTAAGAATAGACCACCAGCCTAAAGCGGACCTAAAGTCCCATCCCCTAAAAAGGCAAAAAAATGCCCCGCCATGCCGTTGCGCCGCTAATAAAACCCCGTCTTATGCGACAAGGTGGGTAGCCTCCCGGGCTTTCACGCTCCCTTCTTCCACCCTACGGATGGGAGGTCTGCAATCCGGCCAAACGGAGATCCGGCTCCCGAAAGAAAAGTGTTGGATCATATCATACGGCGCTGACGCACACAGCAGGGTGTAGCCAGCAGTTATTCACTTATAGCTTATGTCGATGCAGCGGGGATTATTCCTCCTCGTCCTCATCCAGGAATTCATACTCCTCGCTCAGCTTATCCCGGAAGATCTCGGCCACACGGTCCAGCTCATCCTCATCCAGAATGGCATCCAGATAGGCCTCGCCGTCCTCATCCAGCTCCTCGCTCACCTTCAGGAATACCAGCTCCGCGGCATCCATCAGCGCTTCCTCCGGGTCCTCAATGATCGGCTCCAGGGCCATGTACTCGGTACCGTCCATTTCGGCACAGGCCACGATCTTGTATTCACTCTGGTTGCCTTCCTCGTCCATCAGCGAGATAATATCCTCGCCCCAGTTTTCGTTTTCCATTATGCGTTCCTCCTTTTGGTTTCTCTACTCTTATATTATGCGAAAACTATCCCAAAGTCAACCGATACTTGTATTCTACCCCGCAAATGCGGTATAATGGGGCAAAAGAAACCGGGCCTGTGCCAAACCCGCCGGCGGCGGGACGCCCGCAGGGCAAGCCGCCTTACGGCGGCTTCGGTGGCCTTCGGCCGCCGGCTCCGGCTGCGCCGGAGCGCCCTGCGGGCGCCTGCCGCCTTCTCCGCACCGGCCCCACAGAAAGGAAATCAAAATCATGGTTCTAAAGCAGTTTACCCAGTGCGAAGGCCCCCGCGCCATCATGCACACCAACATGGGCGATATCACCATCCAGCTTTACCCGGAGGTTGCCCCCAAAACCGTCGAGAACTTCGTAACCCTGGCCAAAAAGGGCTATTATAATGGCCTCATCTTCCACCGCGTCATCAAGGATTTCATGATCCAGGGCGGTGACCCCACCGGCACCGGTGCGGGCGGTGAGAGCATCTACGGCGCTAAGTTCGAGGATGAGTGCAGCCAGGAGCTGCACAATTTCCGCGGCGCGCTAAGCATGGCCAATGCCGGACCCAATACCAACGGCAGCCAGTTCTTTATCGTGCAGAACAGTCAGGCCCCCACCCAGGACATCGATGCCCTGGCGGTGCAGGTGGCCTGCTATGAGCTGCTGAACGACGCCAAGCGCCGGGTGCAGATGATGCAGGAATCCCTGGAGGATGCCCCCAAGATCCAGGCCTACATTGATGAGGTGAACACCAAGCTCAACGATTACCAGTCCCAGGGCCTGCCGGAGGATGTAAAGGAATATGCCACCGAGATTGCCAAAAAATACGCCGAGGTAGGCGGCACCTTCCACCTGGATTTTGCCCATACCGTATTCGGTCAGGTCATCGATGGCATGAAGGTCGTGGATGATATCGCCAATGTGCGCACCGCCCGCGCCGACCGTCCCCTGCACGATGTCACCATTGATTCCATCGATATCGTGGAATGATCCCCCATAAAAATTTCGCATTTTATATCCCCCGCCGGAGATAATAGCAAATGCTATTTTCTTGGCGGGGGTGTTTTTTATGCATAAAAAATGGTGGGGCACTCTGGGCGGCTTCGGCGCCGGGGTCATCAATGGACTGCTGGGTGCGGGCGGTGGCATGGTGGTGGTCCCATTGCTTTCGGCCCTGGGGGTGCGCGGCAAAAAAAGCCACGCCACTGCTCTGATGGTCATTGTCCCGCTTTCACTGGTCAGTGCCATTCTGTACCTTGTGCAGGGCCGTGTCACCGTGATGGATTCCCTGCCCTGGCTGCCGGGCAGCCTGTTAGGGGCCTACCTTGGCAGCCGCCTGATGCCGAAAATCTCCACCGGCTGGCTTAAACTCGTTTTTGGCGGGCTGATGCTGTGGGGAGGGATCCGCCTGCTATGAGTTGGTTCTGGATCGCCATTGCTTCTGTCCTCAGCGGCACGCTGGGCGCTATGGGCCTGGGTGGGGGCGGTATCCTGCTGCTGGTGCTGGTATGGGCCGGCTGGCCGCAGATGACCGCGCAGGGCATCAACCTGCTGATGATCCTCCCCGTTGGGCTGCTGGGCCTTTACTTCCACCGTAAAAACGGTCTGACCGATGGCAAAGCCGCCTGGCCTCTCCTGCTGGGCGGCCTGCCCGGCGTGCTGCTGGGGGTGCTGCTGGGCACCCGCCTGGGCGAAAATACCCTGCGCGCCTGCTTCGGGGTCCTCATCCTGCTGCTGGCCGCGCGGGAACTATGGCTGGGTGTGCAGGCCATCCGCCGGGATGGCTGGCGATTCCGTGCCCCGGAGGACCGCGAAAAATCCGAGTAGGTGCGCCCGCGGGCCGCAGGCCAAGCCGTCCTCCGGACGGCTTCTGTGAGCTCCGCCCACAGCGGCGATGTCCGCATCGCCGGGCCTGCGGCCCGCCCTGCCCTCCCGCCATGCATAATCCGCCCCCGGATGGTGAACAATAACATTGACTCATTCAGTCGCACTACCACTTTGTGAAAAGGATGGTTGAATATGAACCAAAATCACCGGATCTGGTCCTTTATAAAAGCCAAGGGCTTTTACATCGCGTTGGCGCTGTGTATCACCGGGGCGGGCACCGCCGCCTGGCTCACCGCGCAGAATACCATCAGCGGCATCCGTGAACAGCAGCAAAAGCCCCCCGCTGTCACCGAACAGGGGGAAGGCAACCAGTGGGATTATGAGGATATCCTGCAGCAGCAAACCGGCGGCGAGGCCAATACGCCCAAGCCCTCTCTACCCACTTCTCCCTCTCCCGCACCGGAGAACCCCTCTCCCACACAGTCCGCCGCGGCCGATGCCCCCCAGCCGCCCGCAAAATCTGAGCCCGCGGCGCCGCTGTGCTTCTGCCTGCCGGTACAGGGCGCTAAGACCATCGCCCCCTTCAGCGGTGGAGAGTTGGTCAAAAACCACACCCTAAATGTCTGGCGCACCCACGATGGCATAGACCTGGCTGCGGAAAAGGGCACCGTCGTCACCGCCGCTGAGGCCGGCACCGTCTCCGCCGTGACCATGGACCCCATGTGGGGCGGCACTGTCGCAGTGGATCACACCGATGGCACCCAAACCATCTATTGCGGCATTGCGCCGGAAAAAGCCCTAAAGGCCGGGGATCGTGTCACCGCCGGGCAGATGCTGGGCAGCGTAGATACCGTCACCGCCGAGGTGGCTATGGAAAGTCACCTGCACTTCGCCGCCAAAAAGGACGGCAAATTCATCGACCCGCTCTCATTGCCGGGCCTGGAATAAAAGCAAAGCCCCGACAGGTTCACCCTGCCGGGACTTCTGTTTGGTTCTCTGTTAAAAGACAAGCTGCACCAGCAGCATATAGCATATCGTCCCGCCCGCGATGGAAAGCAGCATCTGCCGCTTCCACAGGTGCAGCCCCACGGTAACGGCAATGCCGATCAGCTCCGGCAGGCCGTGGCTCCCGCTCAGCAGGGATACATTGCGCAGGCAGTAGATCACCAGCATGGCAAAGATCGCACCGGGCAGTAGCTCTCCAAGATAGTGAATATACTGGGGAGTAGGTTTGCGGGCATTGAAAACCGCAAAGGGCAAAAAACGAGTGAGCAGGGTGGCCAGTACACACATCCCCACGGTGATGATTTGTTGAGCCAGGGTCATGGTGCGGTCACCCCTCTTTCCTTTTCCAGCGGACGGCGCAGTGCCGTCAATGCCGCCAGAATGCAGATCATTGTAGGGACCAAGAAGTTATCCGCCCCAAAGAGCAGCAGGCACCCCACACTGGCCGCCAGGCCGATCCATTCGCTGGCATGGTGCTTTTCCTTCAGCCACTGCTCCAGAAAGATAACTACAAACATCGCCGTCATCACAAAATCCAGCCCCTCGGTATTGAAATGGATGAAGCTGCCCAGCACGCCGCCCAATGTGGCGCTGGCCACCCAGTAGAATTGGTTGAGCAGCGTGACGAAGAAATAGAACCACCCCCGGTCGATCCCCTCCGGGATCTCGGCGGAGCAATTGATGCTGAAGGTCTCATCGCACATGCCATAGATGAGGTAGGGCTTTTTCCAGCCCAGTCCCTTAAATTTATCCAGCATGGCAATGCCGTAAAAAAGGTGCCGCGCCTGGATCATCAGCGCCATCAGGAAACACTGCACCGGCGCGTAGGGCGCCAGCAGCATGCTCACCGCCACAAATTCCAGGCTCCCGCCAAAGATAGTTAGGCTCATCAGCAGCGGATACCAAAAGCTGAAGCCGGAAACATTCATATAGATGCCATAGGTCATCCCCAAAAACCAAAATCCCGCAAAGATGGGAATGGTATAGGGAAAAGCGCATTTCAGCGCCGCGCGGATCCTCCCACCTCCAGCCGCCGCGCCGGTAGGGGGATTGGTAACAGGGTGTTGTGCCATAGAATCAAATCCTTGTTGGAATTATGCCGGAAATATAAAATATGCTTATTGGCTGGCTGGTTCCTGTTATATTATACAGCCGCGCCTTTGCAGGAAAAATTTTCCTTATTCCATAAAAATGAAAAGACGCTATGCGGCTGGCAAAAGCAGCGCATAGCGTTTTCCTCTTTACCGGGCAATTGATCAGATCAAGCCTCGGAGATGGCGCCAACGGGGCAGGTAGCGGCGCAGGAACCGCAATCAATGCAAGCACCCTCGTCGATCTCGCAAACACCGCCGGCATCCTTGATGGCACCGACGGGGCAAGCACCCATGCAGGCGCCGCAGCCGATGCAGGCATCGCCAATTTTGAAAGCCATAGTTATGTACCTCCTGATCAGGTTCGTTGCCATCCTCCTTTGGGCAGCCCAACGCCGCCAAAGGAATGGCAAGTACAGGCCAGTTACCCAGCCTGTTTAGGGGTATTATAGCATACTCTCCCCAAAAATCAATACCCTTTTCCCCACCCTGTTATGCAAAGTACGCAGCACAGTAAACCAGCTTGCCAAATGAAGAACAAATGTTTCACGTGAAACATTTTTGCGGAGAGGGATACCTTCCAGGGAAGGGCCAGGGGTCGTCTGCGAAAGGGGCAAAACGGCCCGCAGGGCGCTCCGGCTCCGCCGGAGCGCCCTGCGGGCCGTATCCTGCGGTTTGTACAGACTGGCGGCGGTTACAGCTGGGCAGGCTGCTTGACCCCGCGCATGGTAAGGGAAATGCGGCCGCGCTTCTGGTCTACCTCCAGCACCTTTACCCGGACAATGTCCCCCACTTTCAGCACCTCGCTGGGGTGCTTTACATATTTTTCACCGATCTGGCTGATGTGTACCAGGCCATCCTCATGCACCCCGATATCCACAAAGGCGCCAAAATCCACCACATTGCGGACAGTGCCGGTCAGTTCCATTTCCGGTTTTAGGTCCTTCATCTCCAGTACATCGCTGCGCAGCACTGTGGGCGGCAGCGATTCACGGGGGTCACGGCCCGGCTTTTGCAGCTCGGCAATGATATCCCGGACGGTCGGTTCGCCGGCGGAAAGCTGCGCCGCCAGCGCTTTATAGCCCGTCTTTTCCGCCATGGTCGGCAACTCCCGCAGCTTTTCGGTACCGATATCGGCAAGGGTACAGCCGCAGAGGGTCAGCAGCCCTTCGGCGATGGGATAGCTTTCCGGGTGGACGGCGGTGGCATCCAGCGGGTTTTTGCCGCCGGAAATGCGCAGGAAGCCGGCGCACTGCTCGTAGGCTTTTTTGCCAAGCTTCGGCACCTTAAGCAGCTGGGGACGGGCAGTAAAGCCGCCGTTTTCTTCCCGGTAGGCCACAATGTTTTTGGCGATGGCGGCATTGATGCCGGCAATGTGCCCCAGCAGCGAAGGGGACGCGGTATTGAGGTCCACCCCAACCGAGTTGACGCAGCTTTCCACCACGCCCGCCAAAGCGGCATCCAGCCGGGCCGGAGGCATATCGTGCTGGTACTGCCCAATGCCGATGGCCTTGGGATCGATCTTCACCAGCTCTGCCAGCGGGTCCTGCAAGCGGCGGGCGATGGAAACGGCGCTGCGCAGGTTGACATCGTATTCCGGGAATTCCTCGCTGGCCAGCTTGGAGGCGGAATAGACCGAGGCGCCTGCTTCGCTGACAATGGCATACTGCACCGGCAGGCCGCTTTCCGCAATGAGTTCCGCCACAATCTTTTCTGATTCCCGGCTGGCGGTGCCATTACCAATGGAAATGACGGTAACTTTATGCTTCTTCAGCAGGTCGGTCACCTTCCGCTTGGTTTCAGCGATTTTATTAAAAGGCTGGGTGGGGTAGACAACGGCGGTATCCAGCACACGGCCGGTGGCATCCACCACCGCCAGCTTGCAGCCGTTGCGATAGCCGGGGTCCCAGCCCAGCACCACCTGACCGGTGAGGGGCGGCTGCATCAGCAGGTGGTGCAGATTTTCGGCAAAGACCCGGATGGCCTGCTCGCTGGCATTCTCGAACAGCTCCCGGAAGGTTTCATTTTCCATGCTGGGGGCAATGAGGCGCTTCCAGCTATCGGCGGCAGCTTCCATCACGGCGCGGCTGCAGGCATTATTGGCGATCACCGTTTTGCGGCGGATGGCCTCCAGGGCTTTTTCCTCCTCCAGCACAATGGCAGTCTTAAGGAAGCCCTCCTTTTCGCCGCGGTTGATGGCCAACACCCGGTGCGGGGCGATGCGGCCCACCGGCTCCTTGAAGTCGTAATACATCTTATAGGTGGTGTTCTCGGTGCTATCGCCGGTGGCGGTAACCACGGCCGCCCGGTGGATCAAAAGGCGCAGCGCCTTGCGGATCTCGCCGTCATCGGAAATATCCTCCGCGATGATATCCATAGCGCCGGAGAGAGCATCCTCGGCGGTCTCCACGCCCTTTTCCGGGTTCACATACTCTGCGGCCATGCTAAGCGGCTCCCGCAGGGTATTCTGCACCCGGATGGCCGCCGCCAGCGGTTCCAAGCCCTTTTCCCGGGCAATGCTGCCGCGGGTGCGGCGCTTGGGCTTATAGGGACGGTAGAGGTCCTCCACCTCCGCCAGAGTGGCCGCAGCCTGAATGGCGGTCTCCAGCTCCGGGGTAAGCTTTTCCTGCTCGGTGATGGAGCGAATGACCTCCTCCCGGCGTTTTTGCAGGTTGCGCAGGTATTCCAGCCGGTCGCTGAGGTCGCGCAGGGCGGCATCATCCAGGCTGTCGGTCATCTCCTTGCGATAGCGGGCAATGAAGGGAATGGTGTTGCCTTCATCCAAAAGGCGCACGGCGGCTTCCACCTGCGCCGGGCGGAGCTTTAATTCCTGCGAGAGCTGCTGTATGAGTTCCATCGTTTTTCCTCTCCTTCGGGGCAAAATTACTTTTCTATTATAGCCTATCCGGGAGCAGGGAGCAACCGGAGAAACGGTACAGCAGCGTTTGAATATTCATTTTTATTTGAATAATTATACACAGCATAATCGCAAAATTGTTTGTTATCACTAATATTTAGTCGTAATTTTAGGCGGTTATCTCTGTTTTAATGCTTTACTTTTGCGAAATGTGATGTATAATAATTCATGTAATCACCACCCGGCCGGAGAGGACCCCGCCGGGACCGGAACGAAAGATATTTTATGAAAAAGATAAAAGGAGATTCTACCATGAAAAAACTGCTTGCTGTAATGCTGGCCGCCATGATGCTGCTGGCGATGGTTGCCTGTGGCAACAACAATAGCGAACCTACCCCTGAGCCTACCCCCACCCCTGACGAGACCAAGACCCTGTATATGGCCACCGAGGGTACCTTCCCTCCCTATGAATATTACGATGGCGATAAGCTGGTCGGTATTGATGTGGAAGTGGCCGGTGCCATTGCCGAAAAGCTGGGCATGAAGCTGGAGGTCGTTGATATCGCGTTTGATTCCATCGTAAGCGGCGTACAGGCCGGCAAGTATGATATGGGCATGGCCGGTATGACCGTCAATGAGGAGCGGTTGGAGCAGGTCAACTTCTCCGACAGCTATTCCACCGGCATTCAGGTCGTCATTGTAAAAGAGGGCGGCAAGGTACAGTCCCTGGACGATATGGGCGCTGACGGCGTCGTCATCGGCACCCAGAGCGGTACCACCGGCTTTACGTATGCCTCCGGTGACTTCGGCGACGAAAAGGTAAAGGGTTTCACCAAGACCACCGACGCCGTTGCCGCACTGATCAACGGTCAGGTAGACTGCGTGATGCTGGATAACGAGCCTGCCAAGGCGCTGGTTGCTGCCAATCCCGATGCCGGTCTTTCCATTCTGGATACTGCCTACACCGTTGAGGACTATGCCATTGCCATCAACAAGGACAACAATGACCTGCTGACCAAGGTGAACGCCGCACTGGCCGAGCTGAAAGCTGATGGCACCCTGCAGGGCATTATTGACAAGTACATCAAGTAAGATCGTTTCCTCATTACCCATGCAGCGGGACGGAGCCACACTGGCTTCGCCCCGTGCTGCTATCTTATCACGATAGAAAAGAGGGGAACCATTGAGTAATTTCCTGCTGTGGTGGGAGCAGCTGAAGGCTGACTTTATCACCTGCTTTGTTACCAAGGAACGCTGGCGCTACATTACCCGCGGCCTGGGGAACACCCTGAAGATCGCGCTGGTGGCTGTACTGATCGGTGTTGCCATCGGCTCCATTGTGGCCATTGTGCGCAGCGCCCACGATAAAAATATCCACGAGATGCGCCCGGGCCTGGGTCGCACCCTGCTGAAGATCGCCAACGCCATCTGCAAGGTGTATTTGACCGTTATCCGCGGCACGCCTGTGATGATCCAGCTGCTCATCATGTTCTTTGTCATCTTTACCTCGGCGCGGAACGGCGTGCCGGTGGCTATGCTGTGCTTCGGCATCAATTCCGGCGCGTATGTGGCCGAAATTATCCGGGCCGGTATTATGTCGGTGGATAACGGGCAGAGTGAGGCGGGGCGCAGCCTGGGGCTTAACTTTGTGCAGACCATGTGGTATATCGTCATTCCGCAGGCGCTGAAAAATACCCTGCCGGCCCTGGCCAATGAGTTCATTGTGCTGCTGAAGGAAACCTCCGTAGCCTGCTATGTGGCCGTCAACGATCTGACGCGTGGCGGCGAAATCATCCGTGGTGCCACCTACCAGCAGCTGCTGCCGCTTTTGGCTGTGGCCATCATCTACCTGCTGCTGGTCATGTTCTTTAGTTGGCTGGTAGGCAAACTGGAAAGGAGGCTGCGCAGCAGTGACCACTAAACCGATCATTGAGGTAAAGGACCTGAAAAAATCCTTTGGCACATTGCAGGTGCTCAAGGGCATCAATACCGAGGTGCAAAAGGGCGAGGTCGTCGTTGTCATCGGGCCCTCCGGCAGCGGCAAATCCACCTTCCTGCGGTGCCTGAACCTGCTGGAGACCCCCACGGCCGGTTCTATCTATGTGGATGGGGCGGAGATCACCGACCCCAAGTGCGATATCAACCTGCACCGGCAGAAGATGGGCATGGTGTTCCAGCACTTCAACCTGTTCAATAATATGACCATCCTGCGCAACATGACGCTGGCCCCCATGACCCTGCTGAAAAAAAGCAAGGAGGACGCTGAGGCGCGGGCACTGGCCCTGCTGCGGCGCGTAGGGCTGGAGGATAAGGCAAACGCCTATCCCAGCCAGCTTTCCGGCGGGCAGAAGCAGCGGATCGCCATTGTGCGGGCGCTGTGCATGGACCCCGAGGTCATGCTCTTTGATGAGCCGACCAGCGCGCTGGACCCCGAAATGGTGGGCGAGGTGCTGGATGTTATGAAGGAGCTGGCGCAGGACGGTATGACCATGGTGGTAGTGACCCACGAGATGGGCTTTGCCCGCGAAGTAGGCAGCCGGGTGCTGTTTATGGATGAGGGTGTCATCATGGAGGAGAACGAGCCGCATGAGTTCTTTGCTAACCCCAAATGCGAGCGGCTGCAAAGCTTCCTGGCAAAGGTGCTGTAAAACAGAAAGATTCCCCCACAGGCCATACGGTCTGCGGGGGATATTTTTTATTCCAGAATATTGCGGGCGACATAAACGCCGCTGGCGGAAGCGTGAGAAAGCGAATGGGTGATGCCGCTGCCATCGCCAATGATGTAAAGGCCGGGATGCTGGTTGGATTCCAGTTTTTTATTCACCTCAACCTCCATATTGTAGAACTTGACCTCCACGCCGTACAGCAGGGTGTCCTCATTAGCGGTGCCGGGGGCGATCTTATCCAATGCGTAGATCATTTCCACGATGTCATCCAGGATGCGTTTGGGCAGCACCAGGCTTAGGTCGCCGGGGGTGGCGTTCAGCGTGGGGGTAATGAAGGCCCCCTCCATGCGCTCCGGGGTGGAGCGGCGGCCGCGGATCAGATCGCCAAAGCGCTGAATGATGACTCCGCCGCCCAGCATATTACTCAGCCGCGCGACGCTCTCGCCATAGCCGTTGGAGTCCTTAAACGGCTCTGAAAAATGCTGTGCCACCAATAGGGCAAAGTTGGTGTTTTCGGTTTGGCGAGAGGGGTCCTCGTAGCTGTGGCCATTGACGGTGATGATGCCGTTGGTGTTTTCATTTACCACGGCGCCCTTGGGGTTCATGCAGAAGGTACGCACCTTATCGCCGTACTTTTCGGTGCGATAGACGATCTTGCTTTCATACAGCTCATCGGTAAGGTGGGCAAAGACCGCCGCGGGCAGCTCCACCCGCACGCCCAGATCCACGCGGTTGGAGTGGGTGGGGATATTGAGCTCCCGGCAGACGGCTTCCATCCACTTGCTGCCGCTGCGACCTACCGAGATGACGCACTTTTGACAGGTGTAGTCACCCGCAGCGGTAGAAACCTGGTAGCCGTCACCCGCCGCCGCGACTGCAGTGACGGGGGTATCAAAGAAGAAGGTGACCTTATCCTTTAGTTCCTCGTAGATATTCTGCAGCACCTTGTAGTTGATATCGGTGCCGAGGTGGCGTACCGAGGCATCCAGGAGATGCAGGTCGTTCTGGATGCAGACGGTCTTAAAGCGGGTACCAGCGGTGGAATAGAGCTTTGTCCCTTCGCCGCCATGGGCCAGGTTGATCTCATCAACATAGCGCATCAGCTCCAGCGCCTGCTTTTTGCCGATGTACTCATACAGCGTGCCGCCAAAGTCATTGGTGATATTATACTTGCCATCGGAGAAAGCACCCGCCCCACCAAAACCGCTCATGATGGAGCAGGTGGGACAGCCAATGCAGGTTTTTATTTTATCGCCATCGATGGGACAGCGACGGCGGCTGAGGGGATGTCCGGATTCGAATACCGCGACCCGCAGGGCGGGAGCCCGGTGGGTCAGCTCGTAAGCGGAAAAGATGCCTCCAGGGCCAGCGCCAATGATAATGACATCGTAATTCATAGTACGACCTCCACAAAAAAGAACAGTTGACCGCTGCGCAGCCAACCCTATCATCCAAGATAATTTATTTATAACACAGGTGCAGGAATTTTGCAATGACGCCGGCAGAGAAAAAACGCCTCTCCGACGAGAAAAACCGTGCTCATTGCCCAACTGCTCCCCCCATAAATGGCACAGCCGCCCGCCCTATGCGGGCAGACGGCTGGGTATATGCTTTCTGCGGGCTTTTCCGCCGCAGCAGGGGAAGATGCTTGTTAAACGGGAAAGTCCGCGCCAAGCGGCAAATTTAACGGCCCAGCGCCTTTTTTATGTACTCGTGCAGCATCTCGTCATCTAAAAAGGGGAACATCTCGGTAATGCTTTCGCCGCGCGCCATCTTTTCCTTGGCAACGGCTTTCAGCGAATGGTTGTCCAGAAAGGGCAGCATCGCCGAGATATCCTCGCCGCGGAGCACCTTGGCAAGTGCCGTCTCACCCAGCTTTTTCTTCTCCATGAAGGGCAGCAGATCATTGATGGAACGACCGGCTTTTACCCGCAGTGCCGCCAGCTCGCCCACTGCTTTCTCCTCCATAAAGGGCACCAGTGACACGGCGTTTTTCCCGCCCTGCTCCAGCAGCAACGCCAATTCATCCGCCTTTTCTTCTGCCATAAAGGGGACCAGGCCTGTAACATCGCCACCCTCCTGCGCCAGCTGTGTGGCCAGCTCGCCCACGGTTTCCTCGTCTAGGAATGGCACCAGTGTCAGCAGGCTCTCTCTATCTTCCCTAACCTCCCCGGCCAGCTTTTCTACCTGACTGGGGCGCAGCACCTCGGCAGCCTCTTTCAGTTCCTCCCTGGTGTAATCGGCAGGCTGTACCGGCTCTCCGGCTGTTACCTTTTCCACCACGGGGTTGCCGCTGCCCAGGATCTCATCCACCGTGACGCCAAAAATTTCGGCCAACTCCGGCAGCTTGGCGATATCCGGCATGGAATTGCCCCGCTCCCAGTTGGAGACCGCCTGATAGCTGATGCCCAGTCGGTCGGCGATCTCGAACTGGGTCATATCCCTTTTCTTGCGCAGCTCTGCTATTCTTTTTCCGATTTTTACGGTATCAAACATATTGTACCGCTCCTTCCCGCCGGTCGCTTCCGGCATCATCAGCATAGCAAATCGCACACCAATAAACCAGCAACCGGTGCTTGAGTCCGGATATTCAACCCGCGCTTGAGCCCCATGTAATAGCCCGTTAACTGCCAGCACTGCACTTTTCGGCATCAATGGCAAGAACCACCATCAGAGCGGAAAGGGCGTCCTGCGGGTTCACCACGTCAATGACATAGGTGTCCGTCCAATTCAAAAGCTCCTTGCTGATGGTCGCTGCTGTTCTGCCGCTGCCGTCTACAATGGAATAATCCCAGCCCAACCAGTTGCCCTCCACATGCCAGCCGTTGCAATCGATGTTGTAGTGGTGGCTGAACAGCCTGAATTCCTTCGAGATGCAGCCGATATGGGCAGCGCCGCGGTAGAGGTCAAACTTCGGCGGCAGGGTGAAAACGCGCTGCTTGACCGTTCCCAGCTCGCTGCCGGTCGGGTCGAAAATTTTAAGACAATGCCCCCACGAAAGCTGGCCCCGGACGACATACACAGTGTTGCCTGCCTCATCGTAGATATCGTAGCTATCGAACCACGAGAAAAAGCGCTGCTTGAATAATAGCTTCATAGGTACCTCCATTCGCCCTATTTTAGCATAAAAAATGCAAAAGTAAAAGCCCCGAATGCAGTTGCACTCGGAGCTTTGGCTCCCCCTGTCCGGCTTGAACGGACGACCCTGCGGTTAACAGCCGCATGCTCTACCGACTGAGCTAAGGAGGAATATGGGTTTGCGGTCCCCTAAATGGGAACCGCAAATTGTGCCGGCATCAACCTATTTTCCCGGGCCGCTTCCAGCCAAGTATCTTCGGCGCC
>OLYN01000169.1_pt1 | contig 41296 bp, 83 predicted proteins | sample 1674231 | NCBI WGS metagenome assembly OLYN01 (sample SAMEA103958153, study PRJEB25191) | human gut metagenome
ATCCCGTCAGACTGTTTATTTACCTGCTTTACGGTAGCTTCATCTCCATTGATTAAGACAACAGCAATATCCCCGCTTTCTACATCATCCTGCTTGTGAATGATAAGCAGGTCACCTTCTTGTATGCGCGGTTCCATTGAGCGTCCGATTGCCTTTAGGGCAAACATCACACCTTTGGAATCGCGCTCGTTAATTTCTACCATTCCTTCGATATTCTCCTGTGCAAAAATTGGCGTCCCTGCAACAACATGTCCGACGATCGGAATCTTGACGGTTTTCTTGTCAGAAATGTCATAGCCTAAAAGCGCCAGTGGTGAAATGTGTAAGGCGTCAGCAACTTTCACTATATTTGTTCTTTTCATGTTGTCAGTTTCCCCTGCCTCCCAGCGAGAAACTGCGCTCTCGGACGCGCCAGCCTTTTGCCCCAACTGCTTCATTGTTAATCCTAATTCAAGCCGCCGCTCTCTTATGAGTTTAGCAATTTCCATGAATATCTTCCTTTCTGTATCAACGCAACGCTCTATGGTTATTATATAGGTAAACATGCTTATACGCAAGAAAAACATGCTTATAAACAATAAATTCCTTGAATTAAATCATTGACTTGAGTACATTCAAGTGCTATAATCATTTCAGAACACAACGAAAGGCGGTGAGAACCATAAATAGAAATATCCTCTATTCGTACATCAAGAGGGAAGGGCTCACAATCGCCGAATTTTCTGCTCTACTCGGCATGAATGAAGCTACATTCTATAAGAAGTGCCGTGAGAAGGGAACCAGTTTCAATACCGCAGAAATAAAGCAGATGGTCAAGTTGCTGAACATCAGAAAATCCGACGTTATGCCAATTTTTTTTGCGGAATTAACTTGAATGCACTCAAGTTAAGGAAAGGAGTGGCAATGGAAACATTGATAAAGTTCATCGCTGAATACGTCCGTGAGCATGAAGCGGAGTACGAAGAATGGGAAAAGGAGCAGGAAGAAAAATGAAAGCCCTGACTGCGTTGGTTGTCGCGGCGGTCTTAGGTACGGGGGCGTACCTGAACCAGCCGACAACGGAAATCATCAGTTACCAGAAACAGGTCGAGGAGGGGGACACCCTCTGGGACATTTGCAAAGAAATTAGCAAAGATGAAGTCGATGTGAGACTTCTTGTCTGGCAGGCAATGAAAGATAATAACATTTCCGACTGCGGAGCCTTGCGGCCGGGAACAGTGATTACCGTGAACGTAGAACGTGCACGGCAACAGTAAGGAGGGACACAAAATGAAAATTGAAAAGGGCAGAATGCTTTGGGACGAATCCCTTGAAATGATTGCCGCTTACGTGGCGGATACGCTGCACATCGGAGATTTGAATATCTCCGTCAAGAGCATGGGGATTAGAAAACCGATTCCCTACGAATATACCTTCACAGTGAATGGTGTGAAGGTATCCATGTATTCCAGATCTGGATACCCGAACACGAACGGCATCTTTGTTAAAACTGCGGAAAGCGTGGAATTTTCCTGCGACACGTTCGGTGAAGTCGTAGACAACATTCGTTGGCTCGCAGATTGCGAACGCGAGGAGGTGGGCTAGATGTGGGGATTTGAAAACTTCGATAACGGTCTCTACGACGAAGTAGAGAGCGATTACAAATGGAACGGCAGCATTGAGAATGACCCAAACTATGAGCCCGAACCCTGCGTCACAATGTCGGAGGAAGAGGCGGTCGAGGATTGGTTCAAAAATCATCCAGACGTTACTGTCATCACGAAGCATGACGATGGAAACCTTTACGACAGCAAGGGACGGTTCGTGTACGGATTTTGAAAGGAGTGACATAGATGAAACTTTGGGAAATCTCGAAGCTGATGAATACTGACCGATTGTTCAAGGTCAGTGATGACGCCTCTGTGGATACAGAGACGGGCGAGGTATTCGACAAAGAATACCTCGACAACCTGCCGATGGAGCAGGAAGAAAAGAGCCGTAACGTGGGGCTCGTCATCAAGAACATGTCGAATGACATGGAACAGATCGACAAAGAGATTAAAAGATTGACCGCGATGAAGAAATCCACGCAGTCGAAAATCGAAAGTCTCAAGTCCTATATTCTCGCGTTCGGATGCCCTGTCAAGGACGTAGCGGTAACCATCCGCTTCTCTAAAGGGCGCGAATCCGTAGAGGTGGAAAAGGGCGTCGATCTTCCAGCACCGTTCAAGAAGTACACGTGGACGCCAAACAAGACGGAAATCACGAAAGCCCTGAAAGCGGGGCAGGAAATTGAAGGCTGCCGACTTGTCAGAAAACCGTCGGTGTCCGTGAAATGAGGTGGAAAGAATGAACGTACAGAAGTTAATCAACGTGATTGCCAAGTTGCAGGTGGGGAAGGACCACAAGAATCAGTTCGGCGGATACAGCTACAGGAACGCCGAGGACATTTTGGCGGGGCTGAAACCCCTGATGGTTGAGTACGGCGTTTTGGTCCTTATCAGCGACAACATCGAAATGGTGGGTGATCGGTACTACGTCAAAGCGACGGTCAAGGTATACGACACTGAGGACGGCTCTCTTCTCGCGGAGAACTCCGCCTATGCTCGCGAAGCGGCTATGAAGAAGGGCATGGACGAAGCGCAGATTACAGGTTCAGCTTCGTCCTACGCCCGCAAGTATGCGCTTGCAGGGATGTTCAATCTCTCCCCTGCCGCAGACCCAGACGAACTTGAACCGGCGAAGGAAGAGAGAACGCCTACAGAGACAAGGAAGTTCCCGATCGAGAAGGTCGTGGAAGTCCTTGCCCGTCACAACATTGACGCCGGAGACTTCGCTCGATTGGTCTGCAACGCGCCAAGCATCGCAGCCGTCTCACCAAAGGTGACAGACGCCATCGTGATGGACACGGAGCGTGCCGTCAATAAGTACATGGCACTCGACCAGGCGCGACCGCAGGGGGCTTAAATGAAGTGGGTAAATGCCATGGGGTACTCGCTCCAACCTTGTGAAAAGCAGGGGTGGAGCATCCTAACCCTACGCCTGATGACGCCGCAGGACAAACTCGACGGCATCATCAAACTACTGAAAGGCAAATTCAATCTTGTGCTGAAACAGTATGAGAAACCTAGAAGCATGAACGCCAATGCTTATGCTTGGGTACTCATGGATAAGATAGCCAAAAAACTGGGGATATCCAAAGAGGAAGTCTATGTGAGGGCTGTCAAACAGGTGGGCGTGTTCGAGCCAGTCAGTGTCAGCGCAGAAGCCTATGACCGTTTCAAGCACGGATGGGAACGGCAAGGAATAGGATGGCTTGTCGACAAGATGATGGACGATGGTGTCAAGGTTTATGCTAATGCCTATTTCGGGTCCTCCGTGTATAACTCGAAAGAGATGGCACGGCTGATTGACTGGATAGTAGAAGAAGCGAAGCTCCAAGGCATCGACGCAATGACGCCAAGCGAACGCGCACGGCTGATTGATGAATGGGGGAAAGAGAATGGAAATCAAAAAGGGTAACAAAATCAGGCTTTCCCCACTGGGGTACAGGAGAATCTGTCAGATGGTGGACGAGAGAGCTTCTCCGGAAGGATACAGACGCTGCGAGTGGTGTGGGAAGTCCGTAGGACGCTTTCACCATCACCACATCCGCTTTCGCAGCGCAGGTGGTTCAGACACGTTGGAGAACTTGATTCTCTTGTGCGAGAACTGCCACGAAATCTATGCACACGGCGACAACGAGCGAAAGTATCGCGTCCTTTTCACAGACTGCCGGATGGACGTCGGACGCATGAAAGCATGGAACGAAGCTCATAAAGGCGAGGCGGAGAGGATTTACAGGAGGTTCAAGAAGTGAGTACGAAGAATTGGGACGTCTGCGACCAACTGAATTATCAGTTTGTGCCGGTGCCGCGAGCTTTGGCAAGAGGGTTCAAGGATCTCTCTATCAATGCTAAATGGGCGTACTCGCTCATGCTCGACCGGATGATGATGTCGCGCCAGAACATCGACCGCTTCCACGACAAGAACGGCATGTTCCTCTTATTCAACCGAAGCGAGCTTGCCGAGGTCATTGGCACATCTGAAAGCACCGTTAAGCGAATCTTCGCAGAACTCAAAGGCGAAGGATTGATTGAAACCAAAGCGCAAGGGTTTGGAAAACCGCAAAAAATCTACCTCAGGAAATTGTCTGAACTTGCCAGTGCCAAAGAAACGTATTCTACTCACGGCAGTAGCAGGCGGGTCACCAATGACCCAGCTAGACGGGTCACCAGTGACCCAACCAGTCGGGTCAAATTGAACCATCAGGCGGGTCAAATTGAACCATCAGACGGGTCATCAGTGACCCGTCTAGACGGACCACCAGTGACCCGTCTAGACGGACCACCAGTGACCCGTCCTATTGTGAGTAATACCTACATGAGTAATACCTACAAGAGTAAGACAGAGAGTAGTAGGAGTAGTAGATCTAACATAGCAGTTAATGGTTCAGTCGGAAAGACAACTCCAACTCCAACTCAAAGCAACTTTGGCATTTCTGTAGTGACACCAACGTTAGAAAAAATTCGAGCGTTCGTTGAAAAAAATAACTTCACCTTCTCACCAGAAAAATTCTACGACTACTACAACGCAGTTGGATGGAAGGTAAGAGGGATGCCGATTACAGACTGGCAATCGCTTTGCAGAAGCTGGCAAGCAAGAGAAAGACCTGCCGAAACGAAACATGACATTCCTCATATCAAAGGCTACTTTGAGATGACGGAAGAGGAAAGAGAAGCAGCAAGGCGAAGGCAGGCAGAAAGGAATGGAAATGGACGAACAGGCGAAAGCGCTTATTGCGGAACTGATGGAGATCTCCCGTTCTAGCCCGAAAGAAGAACCCGAAGAAAAGCTATCCAAATTCCCTTGTAAGCGTTGCGGCGGTAAAGGTTGGATATTCTACCGCATGGACGGCGTGGACAAAGCGTGCAGATGCCCGGATTGCAGAGAAGCAAGAGACTTGCACTTCTACCTGCGGTCAAGCGGAATCAAGCCGGAGAACTACGAAGCGTTCACGATGGAGCGTTTCAAGACGGATAACATCATGGCGTATGAGATGAAGCGTCTCGCGCAAGGGTTCCTGAAAGACCCGAACGCTAAAGGGCTTGGGTTCTTCGGTAGACCAGGAACAGGCAAGACACACATCTGCATCGCTACCTGTCAGGCGATGAAGCGAGAGCATCACTACTGGCAGTATCGCAGAGAGATACAGCGAATCAAGGCGGTCATGTACAAGAATTTAGACCGCTATGACGAGATGATAGCGAGGGTATCGCGGTTACCGTGGCTTTACATCGACGACCTCTTCAAGGGAGCGATTAAAGGCAGCGAGATGCAAAGTCAAGACCAGCAAATCATGTTTGACATCATCAATTCGAGATACGTCAATCGGATGCCAACCATCGTCTCAAGCGAGTTTCCGCTCGATGAGATAACAAGAGCAGACGAAGGGATCGGGAGTAGGTTAAAAGAAATGCTCGAACCGTATGTGTACACGGTTCGAGGCGAAAATCGACGGTTGAGAGGGGCTTAGTTATGAAAAGGTTTGTGTTGGCTGACGGAGCGAAAGAGCAGATTGGCAAGATTTTTGAAAAGGAGGGGATTCAGAAAAAGGAAGTAGCGGAGCGTTTGGGCATTTCACCGAGCGGGTTGTGCAACAAAATTCGCGGCGTCAACTCATCATTCAGCGAGCGAGAACTTGAAACGCTTTTATACACCTTTCCTGAAATCCGGGAGGCTTGGTTCAAGCAGTCGTATAGATACGGAGATCACGTCACTGCGAAAAGCGTTATTCCGACTGCAATCGAGGTCAAGCGTATTTCAAACGGCTATGAAGCGCAGTTCACTGGAATAGACGGAAAGCTCCATAGTGCTTACGGAAAGACGGAACTGGAAGCGAGAAAGAAGGCGGAAGAGCGAATGGCGTCGATAACAGTGAAGCAGGAGGAAACACTGCCGGACGATAAAGCAGTCATCAATATCAGCGGTGACGAAGCGATGGTGCTTCTTAATCAACTCATACTTGACTTCCGAAACGGAGCAGTTAGCGAAGCCAATAAATCAATTCTGAAATCAATCTACATGCGCATTGCGGTGCAAATCATCTGAGAAACAGTTGACTGTACGCGGGGTTGGGACTGGAAACCCGGATGGCATTGTTATAAGGGTTGATACTGGGAACACATTATCAAGAAAGGGGGTGCGTTAATGCTGATACTTGAACAATTTATGAATCCACCTGATTCTCCGTACACACAGTATCGAGGTGTTGGATTTACGCCGGATGAGTTTATTAAAATGACGAAGCAGTATCCCAAGTGCTTTACGTGCTATTGCGAATGCGTAATAACGCAAAATGGACTGGTTTTTCTTGCTTCCCCGTCACATGACATTGAGGTGGAACGGCTAAAAAAGCATGGTTATCAAGGATTAGTGATGGTTTGGTATGAAGGTATCTGCCATGACGATACGTCAACAAAAATGTCGAAGTCGCAGATTGATGCGGTTAAAAAGCTCGTAGAAGCTGGATTAGTTAGCGGAGCAAGCTATGAGTAATTTTAAATATTGGAGATTGACGGCTATGAGTAATTTTAAGATTGGAGATAGGGTTCACAATTTCAATTTGGGGTATGGCACGATACGTGAATGCACAAATAATGGATATTGGCTCGTTGATTGGGATGAGAGACTTATAAGAAAAATCAGCGATGTGGAATATACGGACAACGGTTTTGACAGATACGGAATATTTGACTATCCATGTGACCGGATTCGTAAAGTGTCCGATGAGGGGAGCAAGTTCAATAATGAAAAAATCAATGACATTGTAAATCGAATTATGCGTTTTCTCGTGCGGGGTGGTAAAGTGTCTGTCAACCCGCTAAATGCAGTCTGCAAAGGTAAAGATAAGGTGAGTGATAAAGAATACATTTTGTCATGGGAAGTTGATGGTACAGGATGCATTATAAGCGCAGGCACGAAGATGGGAAAGATAGAGCTTGTAGCGCTTATGAAATCAGATATGACCGATGAGCAGAAAAGTATTTTAAGCGTATTTAATGCATTAGTAAAACAAAAGTTAGAAGAAGAGGAAAAGAGAAAAGATGAAGAACGCAAAAGAAACAGGGAATTGCTTATTATGCGGCAGATGAGAAAGGCGGGAATCGTTATATGATTTCATTCAAGAATGAATCACCGTACATTTATACACTGTACTTCAAAAAAGATGGTATTGAATATGGGATTATCCATTCAAACGAAATCTTTTTAGACCGCAAAGCATTAGAAGAGCTAAAAGCGTGAAAGGAAGTAAAAAGATGGAACTTTGTATCAATCGTGTGATGTTGCTCGGCAAAGTCGGGAGAGACCCGAAAATGATTATGACGAAGAAGGGTTCAGCGATGGCGAACTTCTCGGTGCAGTGTGTCGAGAAATACCAGTGGAACGGCGAGTGGCACGAAAGAACCGCGTTTATCCCGTGCGTAGCTTTTGGGAAGACTGCGGAACTCATCGGGAACAACTGCCGCGCGGGTTCTGACGTTTTTGTTGAGGGAAAAATCAACGTCAGGAGCTATGAACAGAACGGCGAGAAGAAATGGGTAACCGAAGTAAACGTAGACCGCGCAGAGGTTGGGATGCAGGGCGCACCGCAGGCGGCTGCGAACCAAATCCGCCCCACTGCGAGCCTTGCGCTGCCGCCGAAAGGAAACTTCGGACAGTTTGGTGAGGAAATGTCACAAGAAGATATCCCGTTTTAGGAGGTAAGACAATGAGAGTACATACATCAGACGTTATCGAAGAGCTGAAGGGGAATGAATACGGTTATTCACATGTATGTGTGAATAACATTGTGAATATGTTCATCAACAAGCTGATTGAGCATGTAAAGAACGGCGATGAGGTTGTTATTCGGAATCTTGTGAGATTCAAGACGATCGACATTGAGGTGCGAACCTTCCGCTCCAGCTTTGATGGTCGCGAGCATGTCGTTCCGGCGCATCAGAGAGTAACCGCGAAGCCTTCGCCGACATTCAAGAAAGCGTGACGCGATGAACAGGGCAATGAGATTTTGCGGATGCGCCGCAAACTTCGGAAAGTTGAATCTTTTGCAGGCGGCTAGCTTGTCGCACATGCAGTACAGCGAGTTTAGCCGTCATATGGAAGAACTTGGTCAGAAAGGGAAAACTGTAGTAGACGGAGCAGAAATCGACAAATGCGAGAAATGCGGGCAGCCGGTTGTAGAGGGTGAAGGGCATCATTGCTTAAGACCGCGTAAACACATCGAAGGTATCCCTGTCGCGGCAAATAGCTTGATTCGCGGCGCGGTAAAGACTTGCGAATGGTGCCGGAAAGACTTCAGGACGCAGCAGAAACGCGCGAGGTACTGCTCAATTACTTGCAGAGGCAAGGCGCGAAAGCTCAAGGAAACGGAAAGAACAGCGAGGGAAACAGGCTTGAAATTTGCATATATTTTGATGAAAGCGATTTACCGCAAGAACGAACTTATCTGCCGCGATGAAATCGGCTTCTTCGACAAGCTGGAAGACGTCATCAGGGCGTTTGAAGACTGCGTGGATGTTGCCGAATGGCAGAATGACGTAAAGAGAAAGAGCCGCACAAAGGCTAACGAAGTCGTGAAAATCAAGGTTGAGAGAGCAAAGAAAACAACATACCTTGAAGACTTCGACTTAAAAATCAGAGACGGGAAAACGAAAGTGGAAATTTGGATCATGGAAGTCCCGGTGGGGATTATCGTACCGACGCAGATTAACGGCGTCAGCATGACAGAGAAAAAAATCGAGTTAGCTAGAAACTGGAGGAGCGAGCAGAATGACAATCATTGTTAATGGAAAGAAAGCATACATCAATCCGTCTGTGGTCGATATTACGGGCGGAAAACTTACGGTAGACGGGGCGGTTGTTAAAGCGAAGCTGACAGACAACGAGCAGGACGACGTGATGCACGCATGCGAGTATGACAGTGTCGCGTACATCACCACCGATGATTGAACTGACATACCGCGGCAGGCTCCCTTCGACAAATGACCTTATTCAGCTAAACCGGACTAACCGATTCGCTGGTGCGTCAATGAAAAAGACGTATACTAGGGAGCTTGCAGAGACGTTCAGGGTGCAGACAAGCGAGAGATTTACCGAACATGTCACATGTACCGTGAAATTCTTCGAGGATACCATGCGCCGCGATGACGATAACGTCATCAGCGGTTGCAAGTATCTTTTAGACGGACTAGTGACCGCGGGCATCATAAAAGATGACAGTCCAAAGTACCTGCATCTGAAAGCGGAGCGGTTTCAAAGCAAGTTGTTGGTCGATGGGAAGAAAGTGCCGTACATTACTGTACGAATCGAAGAAAGCGACGTAAAGGATTACATATAAAGGAGAGTAAAGATGGAAGAACTGAAAATTCACGGACAGTATGAGAAGGAAGATGGAAAGAGAATCATGCGTCTCATCAATGAAATCAAGGTGAGAGGAATACGGCTTGCGAAAATCGTAGACGAAGGAGATATGACGATTATCGCCAATATCATCGCAATGAGACTTCTCCAGTATGCTGCCGAAAAACAAATCGAACGCAGCGAAAAGGAGGTGGGAGAAATTGAGGATAGATTTCTCCATGGCATGATGCTTGTTGAACGCGATAACGCCGATAACACGCTTATGACAGTAGAAGAATTTTTGGGAACAGCCGAAGTAAAAGATGAAGGCTTCGACAAGATCGCCATCCAGAACAAAGATGGGTTGATCCTGTACTACGCAGACAGAAGCGCGGGTATCCCCGAAAAATTCAAGAATGCACACGTGGACCGTATGTACTTTAATGATGACGGGGAATTAGTTATTACCTTAGCGGGTGATAAATAAAGGACTGGGAAATTTACCAGGAGGAGGAAGTCAGCAAAAAATGAATTTGTGCGATGTTTATATAGAGAAGATTATCGAAGTCAGAACATACGATAACTATGTAATCGCAATCCTTAATACTGATTGCTGTGGATGCAAACGGAAAGGAGAAAGGGTAATTTTCTCAAAAGAGGAATGGGAGAAAACGAAAAAAGATGGCAAGTATCTTGCTTAGAAAGAGGAGAACAAAAGTGATAACTCTAGGGAGTTTATTTGACGGTATCGGCGGATGGCAGCTTGCGGCTGTGAGAAACGGCGTAAAGCCGCTTTGGAGCAGCGAGATAGATCCATTTCCTGCAAGCATTACGAAAAAGCATTTTCCGGACACGATTCAACTGGGGGATGTAACCAAAATCAACGGAGCAGAAATCCCGCCCGTCGATATTATTTGCGCCGGTAGTCCATGCCAGGATCTTAGCATCGCGGGAAAGAGAGCAGGGCTAGAAGGAAAGAGGTCGAACCTTTTCTATCAGGCAATGCGAATTGTAAGAGAAATGAGGGAGAAGACGAATGGGAAGTATCCAAGATTCTTTGTTTGGGAAAACGTCACAGGGGCATTCTCAGGTAATAGAGGGCGTGACTTTCAGTCTGTGCTTGAAGAAATCGGACAGACCGATATTCATTCCAATGCCTGCTTCTGGGCGATGGGCTAGAGCCGGAATGGTTAGAAGTAAAGAGCGCGGAATCGCATGGAGAACGCTCGATGCCCAATTTTGGGGCGTCCCCCAGCATCGTGAGAGAATCTTCCTTGTCGCAGGTTTTGGAAAGTGGGGATGTGATGTACAAGTACTCTTTATCCCCAAAAGCGTGCGAGGGAATACTTAGACGAGCTAAGGTAAAAGGGAAAAAACTTCCCGAATTGCTGGAAGCCGTTCTGAGAAGGCAGGCGCATGATGGAGACTGAAATTTTCCCTGCGAAAAGCTATTCGGAGATTAAGCAGGGACTTCCTGCCAGTACGCTGAAAGCGGCTGGGGGGCGTACGGAGGAGGCAGTGAGAACTACATTGTGGAAGAAATGAAAATTTACGAAAGCCACGGGTCAGACGCACGGTATAACGAACGCGATATTTCCCCAACGTTGGCAACAAGGATGGGGCCAGGAGGCGGCAATGTGCCGTTAAAAATCGAGAAAGGCGATGGTCCAATCTGCGCGTTCGTTCGAAGGCTTACACCGCTCGAGTGCGAGCGATTGCAGGGACTTCCCGATAATTGGACAGAAGGTGGAAGTGATTCGAAACGCTATAAAGCGATTGGTAACGGCATGGCGCAGCCGTGCGCAGATTTTGTGATAGAGAAGTTAGTGGAAGTGTTAAAGGAGAGAGGTTGAAGCAAATGAAACTTAAAGAATTAGTGAACAAAATTGATAACGATACCCCTTTATTTATAATTTGGGGTCCTAACGCTGAAGCTATATTCAAAAGAGAGCACGATCCTGACGTTATTCCAGAGAACTTATTGAAAATGGAAGTCGCAATAGTTTTCAATGAATTTAACTCCCTGCATATACACGTGAAAAGGAATTCGAGGAAGGGTAGCTTTAGAGAACTGCTTAACTGCCTTCATGATTACGAATATATCGACGTGTACGTCGTCAACCGTGATGGCGCGAAAGAAAAAGTATATTCTGGCCGAGTTGCACTTTGCACCAATTATAAATATGACAATTATCTAGTAAAAAGAATTAGTCCTCATAGGTCTGAATGGGGCGATAAACTCGAAATAGAGATAGAACCAGTGCGAAGAGAAGAGGAAGACACGCAGGAGGGAAGAAGAAATGAAACTGATTGATTTATTAAGCGTCATCCCTGATGAATGTAAAATCGGCATTGCGCACCCTGAAGATCAGAGGCATGGAGTTATTGGGTATAAAGATGACGCTATCACGCGATTTGCATACAGGAACAAGCTCATTAAAGAGCAGGTAGAGAACATGGATGTAAGACACGTTTACCCAGCTGCCGATGTACAGGGGGCCGATACACAGCTGTTTGGGATAGATACACTACCGCTTTATGTCAGTCTCGAAATCATAATAGAAATAGAGTAGGAGTTGGTGAAAGAATGTACCTTGAGAAATTAACGAGAGAAGACATAGAAGAGCTGGAAAAAGTTGTCATGGGTTGCGATTCTTTTGACCGCAAGCAAACACAAATTCATATCGACAGTAACCAAAATTTATATGTTACGTTTTGGGAGGAAATACCGCCCGATGACGATGAACCGGAACAAGAAAAATGTTATGCGGAAACGAGGTATGTATATTATGACTTTGAACCGCCTGACATTTGCGACTGGGAGCCTTTCGATCCATCAGAGATAAATGCCGCATACTTCAAGTGGATGGTGGACAAGTTTGGCGAGAAATACATTAAAGACTATTTTGAATATCATACTGGCGTCAAAGTATGATGAGAGGGTGTAGAAAATGACAGTTAGCGAAGTTTTGAAAAAGGAGTTAGATAGATCTATCAGTGTCAAGTTTGACTCTGGTGGTCTCTATAGCTTTTACCCATGGCAGCTTTCCAAGACGCGTCTGGGCAGCTTTTTTGCTTTAGGGTGCGGGGTATCTATTGCTTTAGTGGTGGTAGCGGTCTTTTTAATCGCATGGCTTATATCTTTCATACCTGTTTTTGCAGGGCTTAAATACATTTTTGACTAGGAGGATAAAATGGGAGAACTAAAAGAACCCACGGAAAAGCGGGAAGCGGAAGGTGAAGGTACTAAATATATAGAACGGATGAGAGCACTTAAAAACCACGCAGAGGAACTAGAAAAAAAGAGAAAGCAGATGGAGAAATTCAAAGTTGGTGATAAGGTTCATTCTTCTGCGCTGGGGGATGGAATTGTGACAGAGATTAGGGCGCGAGGTGATTACCCCATTGTAGTAAAATGGGCAAAAGGTTCTCCATATGCTGATTCTCATTCTATTTTTACATTACAAGGACACTACGATGATGGTATGGAGACAGACAACGATATCCACTTATTAGCAGCAGAAGAAGAGGATATCGTGAAAGAGGACAAGATTAAAACAGATGATGCAGTCAATCCATCTCATTATCAAGTTGAAGGCATCCCAGAAGCTATTGAGATTATGGCACACCTGATGACGAAAGAACAGTTTGAAGGCTTCTTGTGGGGTAACATTCTCAAGTATGCGTATCGGTATGGGCGTAAAGGCGACAAGGAAGAGACAGCAGGTAAGATTAAATGGTACGCACAGAAGTTGAAAGAATTAGGGGAGTGCGAAAGCGAATGACACTTAAAGAACTCTTGGAATGGGCAGAAAAGAATGACTGTTTAGATTGTGACGTATGTGTACAGTACAGAGATGATGGTGGACTGTACCATGGAAGAGACTATGATATTCATCCAACACTGGAAGTAAATGCTTCTGAAAAGGTTGTTGTATTGTAGGAAGGATAAAATAGATGAAACTAGCTGATTTACTCATGTCTTTGGATGCGATGACGAACATACTTGTTGAGTGGGATAAAGCGGAACATGGTGGGATTGTTTGTGATACGCAGGCATATATTGCAATGGCAGGGGATAGTTCGCTCTCGGAAGATACCATGAGCGCAGAGGTGACCGGAATCCAAGTCTGCGTGAATAAAACGATTAACAGCGAATATGATTCTGCATGCGGTGTGTTGTACAACGAATGCGTTATCGGTCTGCATATAACAATATCAGATAACCCGCCATGGGGGCGCAAATGAAACTTTGGAAGATTGTACCGCTAGAAGAGATAGGGAAATACAGAGTGGGTGATAGGGTCTATTCACCCAATTTTGGTGAGGGCATTATCACTGGAATTGATGAAAGCAACACTTATGTCTACCCAATTAAGGTAGAGTGGACAGGTACAGTGCCACAATATCATCAAAGGCATGATTGCTTTACCCTTGATGGACTGTATACTGTAGCTACACCTGACCCAGAGTTTGATATTGTTCCACTTGAAGCCATTAAAGTATCAGAAAGAGGTGTGCGCATAAGAGAAGGGGAACAGGAATGATAGCAAAAACTTACGTTGCCTTAATGGACTGTTTAACCATAATTTTGCTGGCAATGGCAGCATTTTTAGCAGCATATGGTTTATATTTATTAATTCTATTTAAGTGTACTTTCGATAGATGGCAATAGGAGACTAGAGATGAAACTTAAAGAGTTACTTGAAACGGTTCCAATGGATTATGAAATTGGTCTTGCAGATTTTAATAAATGTATTCGCACAATCTCATATGGAACTAAAGAGAATGCTATTTATGACTTTGCAGTAAAAGATAAGGTGACTTACGGACAGGTGGAAGATATGAAAGTCGTTGTAATTCATCCGGTGGCAGTTGCACATATTTCTGATGGTGTCGAGCTGTTCGGTGATGATGCGGCTGAACTTCATGTTAAGACACGGCTCCTTATTGAAATTAAGTGAGGCGGAACAGATGAATAAGGATATAGTTAGCTGTTATGGAGTTTCGGCAAATTGTAACATCGCGAAAGAAGAAGCCGCAGAGCTTATCCATGCGATCTCAAAGTGGGAACGTGTAAATGGAGTTGGCTATAAGACTGACACGACGCGAGAAGATGCACTAGAGAACCTCATTCAGGCGGTGGCAGACTGCCAGAACGCGCTGGATAGCATGGTCTATGCACTGCTTTTAGATAGAGATGCGATCAAGAAGAAAATCAAGGAAGCTGATGAAAGGGTAGAGCGGCTTTACGGGAGGAAGGTATGAATTGGAAAAAAGAGCACAGCAGATCCTTCGATATGTGTTTCTGTAATTCGGATTGTACAAACAAATCCTGTGACAGATGCAAGAAAAGCAAGCATTTTGAAGCACTACAAGAATACATGAAGCGGTATACGTACTATCGTTATGCGGTGTCTGACTTTAGTTATAAATGCGAGGAGTACAAACATGAGTAAAGTAAAAATGCTTCCGCTTGATGATCTGATGGAGCAGATGATTATTAGTGCGGAAAGATACGCGTTAGGACGCATGACGTACATCGTTGGCGATACAGTGGATTTCATTCTTCCGTTAGTGTCGCACTTGGACACCAACACGCTGAGCGTGCTAGAAGCGGACTTCCGAAGCGCAGAAGCTGAAAACAAACGGCACGATGATGATTTCGCCGGTATGGACTTTGACGTTTGGGGAATGGACTATGACAAGAAACGGTGGTTTGAACTTTGGAAAGCGGTTAAATCGGAACTCAAAAGGAGAAGCGAGAATGAAACTTAGGAACTTGATCGGGATTTTGACGACAAAATATTATGAAGGTATCAAAATCTACGACTACTGTAATTGAACTTAAGGAGAAAAGCGATGGAAACAAGTCTGTATAACTGCATCGAATATGTGTCTACCCTGATCGTGATTTTAGTTTTGGGATTGTACTACATGTACATCAAGGGAGGAAGATGATGGCGGATGATATTGCAATCGGGTTTGTCGTCGCGTGTGCATTTGTAACTGCCTGCTTTTCTGGGCTATCTTTTTATGTGCTGCGTGACATTTTGAAAAAGACCGGGGCTTTCGTTGTGATAGTCCCGGACGCGAAGGAGGATAATCATGAGAAAGTTTAAAAAATTGGATCAGTGTATGAAATCGGAATTGCCGATCCGCGCGACGAAGCATAGCGCAGGGTACGATTTTTATGCCGCCGTGCCGGTAGAAATTAAGCCGGGTGAGAAGTATGTTATCCCTACAAATACTGCGGTAGAGATGGACGAAGATGACGTCTTACTCATCTTCCCGCGTTCCAGTTATAGCATAAAGTTCGGGCTGGAGCTTGTTAATTCTGTGGGAGTTATTGACGCAGACTACAAGGACCAGATCTTTATCTGCTATCGCAACACCGGGGATGAACCATTTTTTATAAAGCGCGGGGATCGTATCGCGCAGGGAGTTTTTGTCAAGTTTTTTAAGACTGATGATGACAGTGCAAGCGGAGAAAGGCGTGGAGGCGTAGGATCGACAGGTGTATGACCTTGGAGAAGGGGCTCTAAGGTCGGTTAGGTGGCACATCGCCAACTATCACAACATCAGAAAGGCAGTTTACGAAAAGAGACTAGAGATGAAACGGAGAACCGGCGCACCTGAACGACGCTCGCAGGGATTTGTATCGGACCCGACGCAGACGGAAGCATTAAAAAACCTCACGCCCTTGAGAATGGTAACGATATCAGGCGGCGAGGTTCAGAAGCCGGAAACGTGGCTCGCAGCGATTGACAAGGTTATGAACATGCTGGAGCGGCACGATCAGCGTATTATCGAAGTATCATTTTGGGAGCATCACACGTGGCAAGCGTCCGTAGACGCCCTGCACATGGACAAAATGACGTACTACAGACGCCGCGACAAACTCATGACACTATTCGCTATTGAGTGTGCGGCACGCGGGCTAATTCGTATTTAGAGCAAAATAAAAGCGGTTAGTGTTGTAGCACTAGCCGCTTTTGCACCTATTTACTGCCGCATAGGCAGCTTAGATTGTGGGGGCGCTCCTATGTCTAGAGGGGACGCTCTCTAGTGGATTAAAATGCGAATAGCATAGAAAAAGAGCAGCTTATCCTTATAGGGTGGTTGCTCTTTTTCTATGCTATGTGAGTAGGTGGGTATATGGATATAAAGAATAGCGTTCCAACGCGGCTGTTGGCAGCTGAGAAAATAAGGGGTTGCTTCCGGGATATAGAGAAGCGGCCCATTTGGGCCGCTTATAAATTGTATGTGTTTAATTATCGCGCGTAACAGCTTTTTTCAATGCCTCTTTTGCGGTGTCAAGCCCTGCCATTAGACCGTCATCAAGGTCTCGATCACCGATCGCCTCGTCAATATCATCATATATTTCGGCGAGTTCATCGGGCGCGGAAATGGCTTCCGCAAGATCGCTTTTTATGCTGTCTAGCTGATATTGCATATTCTCCACATTGTTCCAATATTCTGCGGTATCCGCAGATACTATATAACATGTGCAGCCGTCTTCATCCTCTGCTTCCGCGTAATCGGCCCTATGTACAACGGTTGCCGCCTCTATGCAAAGGTCCTCATAATAATTTACATCTACATAGTTTTCGGTATCTCTGATGTATAATCTCATTTTTGCACCCTTTCCGGCGGGGCTATTGCCCCGCACTTAAAATATCATTTCTGAAAATCTTTCAGAACCACTATAATTTTATCACAGTTCTTTAAATCATCTCCTTCTATTTTAATATAAGTGAATCCCGATGGGAAGGGGCTTTTCAAGGATGCCCCTTTAGAACCTTAAATCTTTATCTTCTAGGGCAGGAAGCTAAGATAGCAGACAATGTATGATGTTTTTTCTCTTCCGCTTCCATGGCGTCCGATGCCGTCCCGACTGCCAGGTCGAGCGTATTTGCCGCCGCCCACACCGCCATGTCGAGTAAGATCCTACGGACAGAGCATGGGAGCATGTGCCAGTCGTAGTCAGTGACCACCAGCTCCGCGAGGTAGTTACAAACGGCTGATGGGCAATCAAGCGTTTTACCGTCATCCGCTGCATTGAGCCGCAATTCTTCAACGTCTACCGCGGGGATCCTGAACGTCTGCATATCTTCCAGACATTCAGGGGCGGGGATGACACCGAGCCAGATTCTAAATGCGCGACGCATTGCCTTTTCGAGCGTGCTTTGATTGAGCTTCTCCATTCTTTTTCTCCTTTATTTAACAAATAAATAGCAGGTGGGATGGAGCTGATACGGTTCAGCCCCTCAGAAACCTTAAATAACTCCTCTCTCGCGAAGGCTCGCGTAGATGCCGTCACCGATAATGACATGGTCGAGGACTTCACAATCAACAAATTTTGCAGCCTTCGCGAAGTTTTTTGTGAGTTCTATATCTTCTTTCGACGGTTCAGGATAGCCGGATGGGTGATTATGAACAAGTATCAAGCCGTAAGCCTTAAATCTTATTGCCCACTTCATCGCTTCTTTTACGTCAGCAGGTGCGGCGTTCAGTCCGCCGATGCTGATTTCTTTCCAGCCGATTAGCCTGTTTTTAACATTCGTATAGGCGACGCAGAAATGTTCCTGCGTCTCATGCCGGAGCCGCTCCATAAAGAAGCGAGAAACATTTTCAGGGTTTCCGAAGTTTTCGCGGTTCCGCTTGTCATATGCGGAATCGAGGCGTTTTCCCAACTCAATAGCCGCCGCCACCTTGATCGCCGCTGTTTTAGTCAGTCCGGCAGATACTACAAAGTCACGCCGGTCCGCGGACGAAAGCGCGGTATATTCGCCGCCGTAAGCGTCCACACATTCGCGGACTACGTTCCCTGCTTTCGTGAGTGACTTTTCAGCATCGCCACCGATGATGATGGCGAGCAGGTCGTACAGGCTTGCGATTTTTTTACTTTCCGCAAAGCGGTTCACTGGAAAATCTTCCTCCATAAGTTTCATTTTTATTCTCCCTTCCGGTGGAATGTTCCGCCGATAACGTACATATCTATTGATGTGTCTCGCTCCGCATCTCTGATAACGCGGGCGGTGTCAATCACGTCGAATGTTTCCCAGTGGTCCATGAAACGGAAGCCATGGAAAACGTAGTGGACGGATACAGTGGTCATTTTCTTACTCCTTCCTTCCCCGTTAGGGGAAAATCGAAAATATAAGTGGGGTGGGACTGTTCAGCACAGTCCCTTAGAAGCTCTCATGCGTTACGGTATATCGTGACGTCGTAGCCGGATTTATCGCTGTTCGGCGAAAACAGCATTGAGAATACGCCGTCCGCCATGATGTAGCTACCATATCCGAAGTAGTAGTAACTTTTGTCTCCGTCCGGCAATGCTCGGCAGAAATACGAACTCCGTTTATGCAGTACACCTGCGGTATTTGCTGGAAGCTCGAGGTGCATTGCCCATTCATATTTTGCTTTATCCTCCCATTTTTGCATGAACCGCGACACATTAGCCGTGTCCATGTGCGCGTTCCCAAAGAACGTGATAGGCTTTCCGTCGTGCATGTTCATCCATTTCGCCCTGCTGATTTTTTCAAACATTTTGTACCTTCTTTCTCCCCTGACGGGGAATGCATATTATTCGTGGATGGGGTGGGACTGATTGAGGCTCAGTCCCCTAGAAGCCTTCGACTTATTCTGCTTCTTTTTCCCATGCTCTGCCGCATTCCTCGCATTCATCCGCGAGGCGGGCGAGCATTGTCGCGATATAGTCCAGTTCCGCACAGTGCTTCGTGCTACGCCCTGCGGTATGCTCGAGGTCTGCTACAAGGTCGCGGACGGTGCTGGCTACCTGAGATACCATCGTGCAATCCGCCGTAAGTTCGAGTTCTTCTTCTGTAGTCATGATGTTCCTTCTTTCTTCCCCTTTCAGGGATAACCTTGAGTTGTGTTTAACAACTCTTTGCTTGATGACTGTATAATATCACAACTTAGAGTTGTTGTAAAGAGGAAAATAGAAATTTTTTGTTTTTCTTTGAAATTTGTTGTTGTTGACGACGAAAGCGGGCTATAGTATAATGGAGAAAATGCCGATAATATCGGAGAAGGGGGCGATTAAATGGATAGCGAAGAAATGTATATGTTTATACGGGTCATGCTCGCTCGCGGGAATATCAGCGGAGCGAAGGCGGCGGAAATCCTCGGGTTCACGCAGCAGAACTTCAACAAAAAGTCACGTGCTGGGACACTTCGCGCGCTGGAGTTGGTCAATCTTCTAAATGCTATGGGATACAGTGTTTACGCGGAGAAAGACGGTGAAAGAGTAGAGATTAAGTAATTACATATATAGAGAAAGCCCCCGATCTTGCGGTCAGGGGCTATTTTATTCGATAAAGTCAAGAAAGTTTGCGAAATTATGCGAATTTATCGGATAAAACTATGCTATAATAGTATCGTAGAGTAGTGTATAAGATAGTCTATATATATCGCTGTATATATAGAGATATAAAAACGTCTGCGTGCTGGAGAGTAAATCTCCGGCGTGCAGGCGTTTTATAATGTTCGCTTTCGGCGGGTTCCAGGCTTCGAGCTTCAGAGAGTGCGGAGCTTCGGGCTTCGGGCTTCACGGCTTCCAGAGCTTCAAAGGACGGAGAGCAGAGAGCTTCAGAAGGCGGAGCGCGGAACGGAAGAGGCGGAAGAGGAGGTGAGAGCAGATGCCGCGAGCGAAATACTTAGACTGGGAAGCGGAAGAGAAGCTAGAGCAGATTCGGCGGTGGGTTAAAGACGGGCTATCAGATAGCAAGATAGCGGAGCAGATGGGGATAACTAAATCACTGCTCAGCGTCTGGCGGCGCAAGCGTCCGAAGATACGGCTAGCGCTGACTAGACTAGTAATCATGGATGACGGAGCGAAGGTAGATAAACATGACTTGAATCATGCTGGTGGTCGGCGGAAGCTGAACAACGTTCAAGAGCTGAAGCAGAAGATAGACACATGGATAGCAGATAAGCAGGAAGCGGATGAAGTCATGACAAGAAGCGGCCTATGCTTGTATCTCAATATAAGTAAAGACACGATGAATAAGTACATGCATGAAGTCAGCAGACAAGATACAGTGCTAGAGCGTAGCGAAATTGACGGAGAACTGCACTCTCTTACTATTGCCGATTTACTAAAACGCGCGAATCTCGCGATAGAATCAGACTTGGAGCGGCGCATGATTAGTGGTAAAGGTAATGTAGCGGGTATCATCTTCGACCTGAAGAATAATCACGGATACGCTGATAAATCTGAGGTAAACACGGTAAATACTAGTGTTAAGGCAGTATCTGACGAAGATATAGATAAGCGCATAGCGGAGCTAATGGATAAAGCTGATATGTTCCGCCGGAGTAGCTGAGATGATAGGTTTATGCAGGTTAGCGCATAAATCTATCATACAACCACGGCGATCTATCCCACATTCTGCATAGTCATTCAATATGGCGTCATCTCCGGCGGGATAGACTGGCTAGGTGACAAGGTAATGACTGGCAAGGCTAGGGGAGCATGGAGTGGTGGCTAGGATGATGGGGCAGGGCGGCGCAGACGATGGGCAGGCGTCCGGCGGGTATGGGTGCGTCAGGGGCGGTAGGAGTCCCATGGATACGGCAGGGGGAGAGGGCGAGTGGGGTCCCCATACAAAGGAATCTATTAGATGTATACCCCAATCGGGAACTCTAAAGAATCAAAAGGAGTCCCTATTCCGAAGCCATAGAAGCGCATGATTCATTAGATTCAACAAAACGCAATTTCCCGAAAAATAATAAAAAATAAAAAAAGAGGTGCGAATATGTCAGAAGATCTCGACAGATTATTACAGAAATGGGTAGAAATACTGCGGATAAAGGACTGGGATATATCTATTCGGTTCGCAAAGCAGCATGAATTATCAGAGCCGTCATGGGAGGGAGAGTGCCGTGTGGCTCCGCAAATCAGTAGAGCGGACATACTGATACTTGCGCCGGAAGCCGGTGAAGAAGGAAGAGATATAGAAGCGTGCGTGGTGCATGAGCTTACCCATGTGCTCTTGTATGCGTTCAATATGGGAAAACCGGGCAGTCTGAAAAACGTGTTAAGAGAATCCGCAGTCGAGCGCATAGCACAAGCACTTATCGCTGCGGATAGGGAAAAAGAATAGTTTCGGGCGGTGGAAATCATGGCGAAGTATGTAATAGATGGTGATTGGAACGGAATGGTTTCGCCCGGAAACATAGACCTAGATAGTAGACCGGTGGTGAAGATGCCTAACGGAGAGTACGCAACAGTCAGATCTGCCTCATTTACTATGCCAGACGGTTTAGAATACCTGCTTCCAACAATCACACAAGACGGAAGGGCTTTATGGTGGGCTCCCGACATTATCAACTACTATCGCAAGACCGGGCAATATCTGGGGAAATTCAAGGATGCCGATTCAGCAGATGCTTATGCACAAGCGTTGCATGAATCACAAGAGCAACAGTACGCCGATTTATGGCAGAGAATGAGTAAATAAGAAGGTGGGGAAAGATATGACCGCAGGTATTAAATTTATCGAAACATACGAACATGACGATTACTGTAGCCAACTTTATGACGCCGTTTCTGAATACGAAGCGCAGGGCTACACGGTAGAGATTAAACCGCAAATAGAAATAGAAGCCGACCATGACGAGTTTAGCGGTAACGTGAAAGAGGCGAAACACCTGTACACCGCGCTTGTAATTGCGAGCGACACGGCACTTGAAATTGCGAGCGACAAGAGAACGAGAGAATGACGGAGGCTTTTATTGTATATGGGGTAACTGTTAGCTTCCTACTGGTTTATACGATGATAAGGTGAAGCGATATGCTGAGCAGGGCAGAGAAGGAAGAGCTTCTCACATTGATGGAGACGAAGGCATGGAAGAGCGACCCATGGTCGTTTATTCATGGAGCTTGTCTCACGATGGACGAAGCCGACGAAGGGAAAGTAAAGAATTTCCCTGACAAAGAATACTTGAAACGAATCTGCTACTTGGCAGAGAACGAGAAAATTCTTTGCATACCAAAATCAAGACGTATGATGATGACTTGGTGCTGCCTTGCTATCTGCTTATGGGAAGCGATGTACAGGGAGAACCAAACCATATTCATACAGTCAAAGAAGTTCGATGACTCCGCCTACTTGATGGGCGAGAGCCGTTTTATGTTCATGTATAATAATCTCCCTCATAACCGGCATCGCTTCCCTAAGTTGGAGAAGAAGATAAGTTCCGAGAAAGGCTATAGCTTTCTTCGGTTCAGCAACGGAACAACCATCTTTGCCGTAGCTGAAGGTGCTGACCAGCTCCGACAATACACCGCATCGCGCGTATACTGCACGGAAATGGCTTTCTGGGACAACGCCGAGGAAACATGGATGGCACTTAGACCAGTCATTCAGGGCGGCGGACGTATTCTTATAGACAGTTCAGCGAACCCCGGCTTCTTCTCAAAGATCGTCAATGAGAACATCAACGGGATTGAAGATGAACAGGCGATAGAGAAGCACGAAGAGATTAAGGGGCTTACAGAGTATCGAAGAAACGGGGCTTACATTGCGAGGGTTCACTACACCGCAGACCCTGACAAGCGAGACCCCGAGTGGATAAAAGAGCAGAAAGAAGGCTCTACTGCCGCAGGGTGGGAGCGAGAGTATGAAATCAACTGGGACGTATCGCTCGAAAAGCCCTATTATCCAGAGTTCAGGTACGACTACCATGTAGCAGGAAGTCCGTTAAGACCAGACAAGCGGAGACCTTTGGAGCTGGGCTTCGACTACGGGCTTACCCCTGCTACCATCATCTGTCAGACGACGGCAAAAGGGCAGATTCTTGTCCTTAGAGAGTGCCAGTCATGGGATGTCGGCATGAGAAACCATGCCAAAGCCCTGAAAGCAGATTTGGCGGCATACTACTATGGGTTCTCGCTGAATTGTGTAGGCGACCCGGCGGGCAATCAGCGTTCACAGGCAGATGAAAAGACCGCCAATCAGATACTTAGAGATGATTTTGGATGGTATGTTCAGCCGGGTGCATTGTCGCAGACAGAGCGTGCGGAAGCCGTGCGGTGGTTCTTAACCAATATGACGAGCGATGGGAAGCCGATGCTTTTGATCGACCCGTCATGCACATGGATTATAAGAGCTTTGACAGGCGGCTACCACAGAAAGAAAGTAGGAGAGAGACTTCTTGATGAACCTGACAAGAACGAATACTCGCATATCATCGACTGCCTTGCTTATGTTTGTGCGAAGATATACGCACAGACGAAGAACCCATGGCAAAAAGCATGGCAAGATGCACGGAAAAAAGGCCGTATCCGTAAATGGGGGAAGATGTAATGGAAGCTAATGCAGTCATGGCACTTGCCCCGAAGGGCGAGGAAGTCAGCTTAAAGACGCTAAAGAAGAAAGAAATCGACAAAATCATGAGGGCGGTCACTGATGGCAAGCAAGCTGCCAACGACTACTACAAGTCCTCGATTGAGCCGAAAATTCTTGAAAGAGAAGAAATTTATAATGCCACCAAAGGTCACTACAGAAAGAAGTTTGCACGGCTTTCTGAAATGTCTGACTGGGTGTCAAGAGACGTGAAAACCTCCATCGACTGGATTATTCCGCAGGTCATGGAGGTTTTTACGGGTTCAGACAAACCAGTCAGCGTGCAGGCTCGCAACATGGACAAGACCGATGCGGCGAAGAAAACGGAGATGCTGATTCAGTATCAGCTCGACACGAAGAACGACTACACCACCTTCTGCAATGACGTTTGGACAGATTCTCTTAAACTCAACTACGGCGTTGCCAAGGTTTGGTGGAAGCACGAAGAAGAGCATGTACCAATGCAGGTTATGATTAGCCCGATGGACTATGAAATCATGAATCAGCTTTCCAATGCCGCTGCCGCAGGCGACATAGAAGTCACCAAAATCAAGAAGGTGGACGGCGGTTATTACAATGTCGAATACAACGAGATTCGCGTCACCGACAACTACCCTGTGATCGAAAGGGTGCCGCCGTCAGAGTTCCGGTTCACGCCGGATGCATCGTCCATCAATGAGTGCAAATTTGTAGCCCACCGGAAAATCGTAAAAGGGGACTACCTGAAGCGCAGAGAACGTGATGGGGTGTATGAGAACGTGGACGAAGCGTTGAAGAACGCAGGAGACACCAAATACACACAGTACGACACCACGCATAACAGGGGGCTTTCTACAAAGAGCTATCAGCTTACAGATGCGGATAATGCGTCCAAGGACGTAGAGCTTTATGAGTGCTATGTAGACGTAGACTATAACGATGACGGCATCTATGAAAAACTCATCGTTCACACGGTAGGCGACAGTGAAGTGCCACTCAAAATACAGGTAAACAACTTCAAAAGAGTACCGTTCTTCGTAAACTGCTCCGAAAGAGATCCGCAGGTCATCTTCAACGAAAAGGCGGGGTTTGCTGACGTTGTAGAGCAGCAGCAGGACTTAAAGACGGCAGTTATTCGCCAGATGATAGTCAACATCGCAAGATGCAATAGCCCTCAAATGGCGTTTGACCAAGCTAATGTAGACGTAGAAGCCCTTTTGGGCAACGAAGATTTAGTCCCTACCAACGGGATGCCAGGAAACCTCATCTATCCGATTTCTACGCCGCCGATGAGTTCAGCGACCATGAGCCTTGTAGACTATGCGCAGAACGAGATTGAAGCACAGACGGGTTCAACAAGGTACAATCAGGGGCTTGATTCCGAATCCCTGAACAAGACCGCAACGGGCATCACAAGCATTATGGGACAGGCAGAGAAGCGGCAGAAGAACATGGCGCGTCTGTCTGCTGAAAACTTCTTCAAGCCTATATTCCGCTTCTTAATCCAACTCAATCAGCAGTTTGGCGATTCCGAGCAGATGATTAGGGTAGGAGACAAGAATGTGTCTATCTCAAGCGCGGACGTAAACGTAGACTACGACCTTGTGCTGAACGTAGCGCAGGGGGCAGGGACAAAAGAGGCACGTATCAACTACCTGATGGTACTCATCAATCAGATATATCCAGTATTCGCGCAACAGGGAATTGTTGATGAAAACAGCTGGTATGTAGCAGGTAAGACGCTTCTTGAGGAAATGGGGCTGACAAATGCAGAAAAGACGCTGATAGATCCGACAAGCGAACAGTTCAAGCAGGCACAGGCGCAGAAACAACAGTCGCAGCTTGCAATGATGCAGGCACAGCAGCAGGCAGAAATCGCTGCGAAGAAAGCATTGGTAGATGCGAAAGCCGCCGCCGACATAAGAAAGAGCGGTATCCCGAAGGTATCCGCAGGGCTGAACGATCTGCCGCCTGATGCAATAGCCGAGATTTTGAAGAAAATGAACCTTCCTGCAAGTCCTAGAGGAATGGCTCTTAGGAGACCAAATGGATAAGATGACTAGCCGCGAACGGGAAAGACGTTTGCAAGAGATGATAAAGAAGGGGAAAAGCGCGGAGACGCTTTCCTCTTTCCTTGCGGAGTTCCAAAAGACAGAGGAACACGCCGCATTATATGCGCTTCTTCACACATCAAAAGACCCGAACGCCATACGCGCTGATTTGCGTGCGGCGGAGAGGTTCATAGACAACATGATTGCAATCATAAACACAGGTAAGATTGCGGAGTCCAAATTGGAGGATAACTAATGCCAGAGAACGAAACGCCGGTAGAATCCACTCCGGCAGAATCTACACCAGTAGAAACCCACGAAACGCCCGCGGAAGAAAGCCCTCGAATGGGACTTCGCATTGACGAAAGAACAGGCAGGAAGGTCGTAGAGACTATTCCTAGCGGAGCGGAGACAAAAGAGCCGGAGAAAGCCGAACCGACAGAGCAACCACAGGCAGAAGAACCGCCAGCAGAACAACCACAGGTTCAGCAGCCGCAAGTTCAGAAGACGCAGTTCTATTCGCCTGCCGAGCTTTCCCTTGCTATTCAGATGGGGCAGGTGGACGAGAGCAAGATACCGCCTGAATATCAGCCGCAGTACCTTGCCATGAAGCAGCAGAATGCTCCGAAACCACCGCCGCAGAAGAGCGAAGCTGAGCTTCGTAACGAGTTCCTCGATGCGGTCAACAAGGCGGCGCGCGACAAAGCTATGAAAGATGTCGGCATCACCGAAGATGAATTGTCCATGGGTGAGTTTTCCGACAACGATGAAATTCAAACCAAAGTATCTAGGTACAAAGCCGCCCTTGATGTAGCCCGCTCCCAAATCATCAGCGGATATAGCGAACAGGTTCGCATTGAGCAGATGAAGGCGCAGCAGGAGAACGAGTTTAAGAAGGGCGTGGCAGATTGGATTAACGAGCAGAGAGCCGCCGAGCCACACTTTGATGAAATCGGGTTCTTTATGCAGGAGCATTACAAGACAATGCCATACGAAAAAGCGGCTACCATAGCTCCGGCTATTCAGAAAGCCATGCAGGGCAAGCTCGACCCGCAGTCTGCCGAAGTGGTAAGAAGCTACTACGAAGATTGCAGAAAAGAGTTTTACGCAAAGAAGAACGGCACGTCTACGACACCATCGCCCCGCTCCCCATCCGTGGAGAGAAAAGGCACGGGGCAGGACGTTGTCAAACCAATCGACTATGCGGAACAGCTTAGATCTGCACCCGTAAGAGATAAATCTAAGATTGTAGAAGCATGGCTTAGCTCCATGAAGCGGTAAACACACTTTTGTGTTTATATATATTCAGTTCCTGTAATTACCACCAAGGAGGAAAATAATGCCACAGGACGTAACAAGAAAACTGGGACCATCTAGTTCCCAGAGTGTAACCTATGAATCGGTAGGTCAAGCGGAAGACTATTCCCCGATACTCTATAATATCGACCCGACCTCGACACAGATTCTTTCCCGACTGCCGGAAGGCAAGGAAGTCACTGCCACTGATACCATGTGGATGACAAAACGCCTTGAGCCGCCGAGTGAAAACGCCCACCTTGAATACGAAGAATACAAGTACCATAAGGTAGGTTCTATCGAAGGGCTGAAAAACTACGTTCAGTTCTTCCAAAACACCGGCCTCATTTCTGACGTACAGCGCAAAGTCAAGAAGATTTACAATGTACCGCAGGGCGATGCCATGAGTGAAGCAAAGACCGATGCGTTTACCAAACAGGCACTTGATATTGAATACGCACTCATCACCAACGACAAGGCTCGTATGGGCGGAGAAACCGTAGCCCCTCTCATGGGCGGTGTTCCGTACTTCATGGATCTCGATACCCTTGATGTAACCGCAGCCGCAGAAACAGGCGTATTCACCACCACCAAAGAACATAATCTCAAGACTGGCGATTTTGTTTACTTCATCGGCAAGAAAATGCCTGCCGGTATGAAAGCGGGTGCCGTTTACTACGTAAGACTTGATACTACCAACCCGAAAACCGCGTTCACCATTTACGACAAGATTCAGGATGCTGTACGCGGCGATGACTCTGTGACTACGCAGGTGAAACCGACTGACACAGGCACCGAGGTCAAGATTGTTAAATCCAACGTCAAGTCTCTCGGCGGAGCTGCACAGTACACCCTCGATGACATTGACGATGTAATGGCAATGGCAGCGAACCGTGGCGGTAAACCGACTGATGCCTACATGTCTATGGAAAATAAACGCCGCTTCTCCAAACTTGTTTCGGCGATGGCAACCACGCAGCGTCAGCCGAAAACCCGTTACGGCTCGGAAGTCGCAGATACTTACGAAACCGACGGCGGCGTAGTCACTGCACACTCCCATCGTATGTACAACTCCGATCGTATTGATATTTACGATTTCGACTACTGGGAACTCCGTTACTTTGAAAAGCCGCATGAAGTCAGCGGATTGGACAAGACCGGCACCTATGATAAATTCGTGCTGGAAACCAAACTGACACTCCAGGCATCTCAGCCGAAAGCGTCGGCGTCCATCATCGGCATCAAGAGATAAAAGCAATATGTTTTAGTTAAAGTGAAGGGAATGACTTAGCGTTGTTCCCTCCTTTTTTATTTATGGGGTGATGAAATGATTACCAAGCAGGAAATACGGCTGGAAGATGATGGGACTTGCTACCTTAGAAATACGGTAGACCTGTCAGGGGCTATCGCCCAAGCCAAGGAATATGATGAGATGGGCATGGGGAATGGCAAGAACGGCTACATGCTAGGTGTCATTCCAGAAGAAATGTATCAGTTCGACCCGTGGCTCAAAGAAGCTATGGCAAGGAAGAGAGAAGGAGACATGGCTGGCTACACCACCTACATGCTGAAATTCTTCAAGGTTCATCAGGCACTTGCTGTGAACCATAAGAAGTGCATGTGGCATGGTTACGCCGTGCCGCTTATTACGAATGATTCGGCAAGTCAAAGAAAGCCCGATGCGCTGAATCAGCTTTTGGAGACAGTATGATAAACGTCAAAGACATTATTCAGTCCGTGCGCTTCAAGCAGAAAGACAATAATGAAGTCAAGTTTTCTGACTATGACATTATCCAGTCTCTCAACGAAGCGGTGCGCTATATCAACCGAACCTTTGCACTAAAGAACAGTGACTTCCTGGAGAAAGAAGTGGAGTATCGTCTTGATGAAATCAACGAAAAGATCGACAAGGAAAATGAGACGGCAGAAGAGAAGAAACCACGCATCGAATACAGGGATGGTTTCGATTTGCCGGAAGATTTACTCTCTATTGTTTCCATCGTCACCATCAGATTTCGATACCCGCTCCATCCATGCCCCGCGCAGAAGAAACCGTGCCACCACGAGTTCAAAGTCCTGAATGGGAAACTTTATGTACTGGAAGATGTAGCGCTTCTCTACAGATATTCCGTCAAGGCGGTCAAGGCAGACGATGTATTGGAGCTTCCCGATATATTCCTTGACCTTATAGTCAAGCTGACGGGCATGATACTCAATCAGAACCCGCAGGAAGATATTATGGCAGAAGCCAACAAGACGCTCGCCGAAGAGCTGACACCTGTTAGAAGATACGCCAACAGGCGAGTGTTCCCCATATGGAGGGTATGATGAAAGTAAGAGATGCGATAGCACGGCTTAAATCTGCCACCCATGACATATCTGACGAATACTCTACCGATGCTTGCCTTGAGTTCATCAATACGGCGATTCAGCAGGTATCAAGCCTTTTGATAGCTGCCAAATGGCCTGTACTCGCCAAGGAAACGACCATACGAGACGGAGACAAGCTCCCCCATAACTACATGGGCGCGTGCGGCACATACCCAATACGCATGACAAGCAACGTGGCAACCATCACGGACGGAAGCGACGCCGTGCGGTTCAGGTATTTTGCCACGCCCGATCTTGTCGGAGCAGACGATGATTTGCCGTTTGACCACGAAGCGATTAACGCGGTAATACTTCGCAGCGCGATACTTCTTGCCTTGAACGAGAATGAGTATGATGTGACGCAGGATAGCAACATCATAAGCACGCTCGAACAGGCTATCAGTACGGGGATGTCATGAGTGAAAAAGAGAAAGTATACATAGAAGCCCCTGACCTTCCCAACGTAGTACAGGGCGACGGGCGATATCTGATGACGCAGTTAAGGCGGTATCTCGCCTCAATCGCCGAACAGGTAAACCTCGCCAACGGATTCAAGGCAAATGAGGAAATAGGGAGTTCAGGGATTGCCCCACCACCAAACTTTACGCTTACATTTTCCGTAGAGGGCGGCGTGTTCAAGTGGAGCGACCCAACGTACTACAACAAGCTCGCCTACTATGAAGTGCGGACGAATACCGCAGTCGGCACTTTGTCAGGACTTCTTGAGAGAACGACCAATAACTACTCTTATAAGATGCCTGTATCTGCCGTAGGCACGGCATATCTTTATGCAGTCCTGCAGGACGGAACGGCGTCTAACGGTTCGGCATTGCAGTATAGCAAGAAACGCCCTGAAAAACCGCAAGACATAAACATGTCAAAGAACGCGCAAGGCACGCTGATAAACTACACCTTCATCCCCCTTGACTGCATCGGAGCGCACATATATGTGAACGGCATCATGTATGAAACGCAGGATAACTGGATGCTTTACACGGAAGACGCCGACCAAATCAGCGAGATAGCTGTAGCCTACTACGACAGTTTCGGAGAAGGCGAAAAGGGTTATCTGTATTGCAAAATACCGCAGGTTCAAGATTTCATCGTAGAAAGAAACGGCGCAGTTCTTGACTTCTATTGGAGAAGCGTTGGCGTGCAGGGGGCGGGATACACCGTCCGCGCTTCAACCACGCCCTCATGGGAGAACGGACTTGAGATATTCAAGACAGAGCTATTGAAGAAGAAAATGGAATACCCGAACACAGGGGATATTTATTTCTTAATCAAAGCATACGATGAACACGGAAACTTCTCTCAAAAGGCATCGTGGTTTCTTTTGAAAACCGTGCAAGACCAGCAGAAGAATGTCATCGTCGATTTTGATGAACATCAGACCTTGTACACAGGCAATAAGGTTGGCACTTACTACGATGCGGTGGCACATGGGCTCAGGCTTTCAGAAGGCGTATTCAAGGGGGAATATATCTCCACGGGACACCTGCCATATACGGCAAGGGCGAGAAGCTGGTCGGATTACAAAATAGAGGGCGTCTCTAATACAGACATTGCAATCTCCGATCTAGGCTTCTCCGTCCTTGACGATCGCGCAAAGACTATCAACATGGTAGGCGGCGTGGCGGCAGACCTTGACGGCGTTGAGATAAAAACTTATATCGCAGACAAGAACGCCGACAAGCTGGCACTCATTGAAGCGCCGCTCGATGAGGACTTGCAGACAATGGCAGGAGAAGAGCCGACAGAGCATATCCACTGTGATGTGTTTGATTATGCAAGATGGAGCAAGGGACTAAAGCAGGACGAGCTGACACGCCTTGCGTACAATCTACATACAGGAGCTTCCACGTTCTCGCTTACGTTTAATATAAAAATCGATGACGCGCTTGAATCATGCGCCATAGCGTCTATAGGAGGGGAAAATGGGGCTCTTTATCTTCGCTATGATGATGGGCTTGTTCTTGTCGGAAGTGATGGACTATCCCAAAAACTCCCGCTAAACCCAAGCACCATGGACATAATCACTATCGGGGTTTCGCAGTCTGATACAGAGCGCACCCTGTATGCGCTTAACAACAATGCGGTTCTTCAGGGGACAACGCAGTATAAAACCATTAAAGCGCCGCCGATCGGAATCATGACGGCGGTTCGTTTCAACAGTTGAGGTAAACATGCAGAAAGAAAATTTTAGCGTACATGGCGCAGTAACGCTTGTACTTCAAAGAAAGGACGGGGCGTGCATTGCATCCCGTCACAATAACATGATATTGAACAGCGGCATTGATTTCTTATGCAACGCCTTTGGTGCAGGTTCGTCCAGACCGGGCGTGATGAATTACATCGCCGTTGGCACCGGAACGACTGCGGTCGCTGCGGGCGACACTAAACTTGCCACCGAGCTGCTTAGAAAAGCGGCATCCTATTCTCACTCCGCAGGCACGACCAAACTTACAGTACAGACCACATTCAACGCAGGCGAGGCGACAGGCGCAATCACAGAAGCAGGCATCTGCAATGCGTCTAGTGGTGGCATTTTCTTTGACCGCGTAACATTCCCTGTGATTAACAAAGGAGCAAGCGACGTTCTCACCGTTACTTTTGAAATAACGCTGACCCGTGCTTGATATAAAAACTTACCGACATTCGTCCTTTATTGATGATGCAGACAAAATATTCATAGACAACGTGACCGACACGATAGATCACTTCGGGTTCGATGACATATACGTCAAAGATAGTGACGAACTTTCCCTTTCGGATGCAAGCAGAGAAACGACGCGATACTATAGAAGGTTTGCTCTCACGGTATCCATAAACGACGCAAGGCAAGCAAGCCTCCAAAGACGTTTCTATGAAGCCATGAAAGCCAACGACACCAAGAGGATTTCCATCAGAGCATCCCACTTTGAGAGACTTCCAATCCGCGAGCTTGCAAGAAAGAGTATTAAGACCAAAAAATATGATGCTCTCACGGTATCCATAAACGACGCAAGACAAGCAAACCTTCAAAGACAAGAAAGCATACAAGCAGCTGAATTTGTTTGGAAAAACGTGAAGGTGCTCAAAAAAGAGACGCTCTTAAATACCCTTCTCATGCGTTCGCAGAAATCTTTTGATAGATTTATCAAAGAACACATGCAAGCGATAGAAATGCCGTTTAAACGCGTTTATAAGCCATTCGCTGAAAACGCGGCTTTAAGAGATGCTAAAAAGACAAATACAATCAAGAATAGTTATGAGACGCTCTCTCCGATGGAACACCTCGACAGGAAAGCTGCGTTTGTGCGGATGTTTGGTGAGCGATTGAGCGCAACGGATGACTATCGGCGTCTCTTTGAGATTTTCAAGAAAGAAAATCAAATCAGCATCAGAGATATTAGAATCAAGCAGACGCCTTGCGGAGTGCTTTCAGATATTGTTGTGAACAACCACGGCATAACTCTTGATGAATTTAACCGCCTTGCCAATAAAGCGTCGGGGTATAACACCTTCAGCGAGTTTAAGGTTGGCGAATACGAATACAAAGATGCGATATACAGACTTGCGATTAGAAAGAAGAACGCCGCATCCAACCCGCTTGTGTATGATTATGCAATTCATGTGGATATAGATGACGTAAAGGACAGAGGCGCGGCAGACATACCCGCGGAAGAGACGAAGGTATATTTCAACCGAACCTACTACACAACGCCTGACGTAGTAGTCAATGTGTGCGGCGGGACGGAAGGGGAGCCGGTCATTCCATATATCACCGAGCAGGGCGAGGACGATAGAGGGAAATACTTCAAAATCATTTTACGGAACGCGGCGGGGAAGGTTGTCGCGGGCAGAATTTCTTGGAATAGCAATGGGTACTAAAGTGATAGACAACGAAACTATTTTTATCATATCGGGGATACTGGGGATATGGACGTGGCTATTCAAGGCGTTTGTCATTGAATCCCTGCAAAAGTCCATAGATAATCTTGCCGACACCATAGCCGACACGACAGACAAAGTCCACTACCTCGATACGGCGGTTCAAAAGCACGGCGTGGTTATTGAGGACATAAATCACCGCGTGGAGAAACTTGAACATGAACGCTATAACTGAATTACTAAAGAAAACCATGAACAGTCTGAAAAGCAAGCAATTTGATAAACCTGTCATGAAGGTTGTCATATTCTACTTGCTTTTCGTTGTCCTGCTTCTGTTCACATGGTACGGGGCGTGGATGTATGCCTTCTATAAGACAGGCGCATCCGATTTGGATGCCTTGTCAAAATTCATAGTTATTGTTTTGGGTGCTACGGGGTTCTTCGGGTTCATTATGGCGTGCTTTGTTGATAAGAACCACAATGGAATCCCTGACCAGTTTGAGCAGCCAAAGAAAGGACCACCGCAGGATGAAAAGCATAATCGACATTTCTGACTACTCGGAAAACCTCAACTGGAACGCCATCTCGCAAAAAGAGGATGGCGTTATCATAAAGATTTCAGAAGGGCGAACTATCGCAGAGAAGTTTTTAGAGCATGTGCGAGACGCAATTTCCGCAGAGATGGAATGGGGCGTGTATTGCTTGTCTCACGCTGAAACGACAGAACGAGCAGAAGAAGAAGCTCGTAAGGTTGTAGAATTGTTGGACGAAGTAGGCGTGCCGCCTCTTCACATATGGTTTGATATTGAGCCGTTCATGTCAGACCGTGTTGATGCTGACGACCTGACCGCTATCGCGAGTGCGTTTGTCAGTGAGTGCAACGCCAATGACTACGAGTGCGGCATCTATGGAAACTATTCCTCACTGAACAAGCTCCGAACAGACTTGATGGGAGACTATATCCCCTATTGGTCGGCAGAGCCGGGAAGCGCGCAATGCGACTTCAAGGAAGAGCATCCTGAACTTACTGTGAAGGCATGGCAGTATGAGTTTGATAATACCGAATACGGCGGTGTTGCTGATAAGAATGTGTGGTGGGACGAATAATGCAGAAATTTTCTGACTTTTCTGAAAATGAGCATCTCAACGTCGGCATACCAAAGATGTATGACGATATTCTCACGGCACTTAGCAACTCTAGCGGTAACGCGTTCCCGACTACCAACCTGCAAGTCGGCATGACCTGCTATAGAACGGATTTGAAGCAAGGATACCGACTTTCTTCGTTGACCAATGGAGAACCGACATGGACGCTTTGCGAAGATTCCAACATTCCCTTCAATAACGGATATTTTGACGGAAATGGTGATGAAATAACAAAAACCTACTTAAAGCTGAAAGACAGACTTTTTTCCGTTGATTCAGACGGCGATATAGTATTGAGGTGAAACCATGCAAGACTACACACCACTTGGAAGCACTGCCACCACTACGGTGAAAGACGGCATACTGAACCACGAGAAGAACATCAACGCGCTCAGATCTACATATAGCGGCACCGTTTTCCCTACGGAAAACCTTGTAGCGGGCATGAAGTGTTACCGTACCGACCTTGGGAAAACATATACGTATAACGGGAAGGCGTGGACGGATTCAGTATCCACCTCTTCACTTACTGTATCAGGGGAAACCAGTGTACCGACACCGGCAACAACAAACAATTCTAAGACGATAGCTAATACTGAATTTGTACATGGCGTGGTAAGTGATTTAGTCAACGGCGCACCGACCGCATTAGACACATTACAAGAGCTTGCGACTGCGTTAGGGAATGATCCTAACTTCTCCACCACCATCTTGAATAAGATAGGTGAGAAGGAAAGCAAGACAGACGCGCAGATAGAGTATAAGAAACTGCAAGATAGTATAGACACGAAACAGAATTTATTGACATTTGATACAACTCCAGAATACGGAAGTGGAAACCCTGTCACCAGTGATGGGATAAAAAAGGCGGTTGACGCAGGCGGGTTACTCACATTAGATTCGGACGGAGATGTCGTACTGAAATGATAATGAGGGGTGAATAAGGAATAAAGCTGATAAAGGTGCTTGTTGGAATGTAGAAATCGGTTATTGGATTAAAGGAGCTGGTCATTATGAATGCTTTACCATCGCAGACTGATATTCTAAGCACACCTGACTTTTGGCTATTACTCTTATGTTATGAGTTTATTGGAGAAGAGAAATTCAGAGAGATTTTAGAATCTATAGAGAAAGTTTCTGGTGGCGAAAATATTAACGGAGGAGAATAATATGCTTACCGCAAGAGAATACCTTGAAAGAACTAACGACAGCTTAAAAACATGTGAGTTGCATAATGTTATCTATGAATACTTAGATTGTTTGACTTTGGACACGAAAGACCCTAAAGCAAAGCGTATGTTGCTTAAACTTCATGAGTTAGACTTCGGTCCGTTCTTCGATACCGATATTGCTGTAGACGCCGTAGCCCATATGGAAAACGTGGATGGTACGACTGGGGCGCACTGGAAATTCGCAGAGGTGGAAGAAGAAGCTAAGAAGCGTCACATTGATAGACCAGCTGACTTATACTATGCCATCAATATGTTATACAGTGACCTTTCTAATATTCTTGGTAAAGACCCAGATAAGTATATTGAGGTAGCTAAAGCTCTTTATTGGGATGACCCCGACATGCCAGAAGGTAAACTGTACAAACAGTATGTAGCAACAATCTAATTCTGTATAAATGGAGGGCACATGGAACTTAAAGACACTATTGCTTTAATGAATAGCTCTGACTATAAAGATAGATTTAAAGCAGAATATTATCAAACTAAGATTCGTTATGATAAACTTCATAGAACAATTATTAAGTATGAAGCTGGTACTCTTGATTTTGAACCCACTTGCTCGTTAGAGTTACTAAAAGAACAGGCATCGTATATGGGTAGGTACTTGTACACGTTAGAAGTGCGTGCAGAAATCGAAGGGGTAAAATTGTAAGCTCTATTTCTTATATCAATAGAGAGGATATAAGAAAGGAACGACAAAAATGTTAAAGGAGATGATTATCATGAGCCCTGAACGAAGGGTAGTTAAAGAATGGCTAAGGACGGTTGACCATGAAGAGCTTGATGCGATGCTTCAAGCCGCCATCTTTACGCCCGACGAGCAAAGATATATTCACATGAGACTTATAGAAGGAATGACGTTCAAGGAGATAGCTATCGACCAGTCACTTACAAGGAAGAGTGTGGCTAGCTAGGATTGCACGGCGAATCTCTAAAAAGATGTACAAATCCGGCAGAAAACTGGGATATTTTTAGGGCTTTCGTGACACCATTCATCCCTCGCAAAGTAGGATAATACTTATAGGAGGTGGTAGGAATGTATGGATACCCAGACTACCAAACTGGAATGTACGGCGCGATACCGCAAATGCAGGATAGGCTTAACCGCATGGAGCAAGCCTGCGTGCCGCCCATCAGAGGGCGTGTGGTTACAAGCGTGGAAGAAGCGCGTGCCGCACAGATTGGACTTGACGGAACGCCGTCATTCTTTCCTTCTCCGTCTGAAGGAAAGGTGTACGAGAAGGCGATAGATCTAAACGGCATGCCTGTTTTCAAGGTGTATGTACTCTCAAAGGGAGCAACACAGAATACTCTTGAAAGCAGAATCTCCGAATTGGAGAAAGCGGTGTCTATGCTTAAAGGAGGAAACGGACATGAACCCAATGCAACTCATGGGACTGCTGAACCAGTCGAATAACCCCTTGGAACTCATTCAGAACATGGCAGGGCAAAACCCACTTATGGGGAGAGCTTTACAAATGGGGAAGGGCAAGTCCGTTGACGAATTGAAAGTCATCGCCCAGAACCTCGCAAGGCAACGTGGCATGAACGAAAAGCAGCTCGGACAATTTCTTTCAGGGTTCGGTTTACGGCTCTAGCGCGCAGAGCTTTATATATTCTCTACAGGAGGTACAAGAACGATGGAGGGAAATGGTATTCAGCCTGTAATGCCGATTACGGGCGGTTATGGTGACGGATTCGGGTGTGGTGGCGGCATGTGGTTCATGTGGCTTGTCGTTATCTTCGCACTCATGGGTGGCGGCGGCTTCGGCTTTGGAAATCGCGCCGGGCTCACGCAGGCAGAAATGCAGGCAGGGTTCAACCACCAAGACGAGATGTCGCAGATTCGCGGAGTTACCTACGGACTTGCTGATTCGACCTTTGCTCTCAACACTACCATGCTCCAAGGGCAGGCAGGGCTTGAGAAAACGGTCATGCAGGGCAACTATTCGCTCGGCAGTCAACTTGCAGAGAACCGCTTCGCACAACAACAATGTTGCTGCGAAACCAACCGCAACATTGATGCGGTGAGAGCGGAAAACTACAAGAACGCTTGCGAAATCAAGACGGCTATCCACGAAGAAGCGGAAAGAACCCGTGGTCTGATGATGGCAAATCAGCTGCAGGAACTCCGCGACAAACTGGCAGACCGCGACAGAGCACTCCAATCCGCAAACTTCAATCTTTCTCAGGTGGTACAGAACGCAACCATCGTAGGGCAGCTTAAACCGTACCCGACACCGGCGTACATCGTAAACTCGCCTTACCAGTCCTCGACTGGCGGAGCGACCACTACTACCTGACGGTATTTCAAAAAAGCACTCACTTATGTGGGTGCTTTTTGCGTGAGGAAATATGGCAGAATCAAAAAACATATCGCCTAGATCAGATGGGCTTGACAACCTCGGGCGTGACAACAAGGCGTGGGGTGATATATACGGAAAACGCATACACGCTAAAGAATCGTGCGCCGTGACCGGTACCATGTCTGTAGGAAAGAGTGCATCCGTTGGCGGTGATCTATCAGTCACGGGGAACGTTAACGTAAGCTCCGGTGTAACCATCGCCGGAAACGTAACGGCAAACGGAACAATGACGGCAACAAAAGTTTTCAACGCCGTATACAACGACTACGCCGAATACTTCGACCGCGGCGGAGAAACAGAAGCAGGGGAAATCATCGCCCTTGACATGAAATCAGAAGGTGAGAAATACGTCCGTGCAACAGACAAGAGCCTTGTTGTTGTCGGCGTTCAGTCTGACTGCTACGCACAAATCATTGGCGGCGATGCGGTCAATGACGAAGACTTTGAGACGCATAACATTAAGAAATACATCCCTGTAGCCCTTGCGGGGCGTGTTGACGTCAAGGTGAAAGGCAAGGTTTGGCGCGGTGATTTCATTGTACCGTCCGCTATTCCTGGGGTTGGCAAGACGTCAGCAGAGAGAACGCCCGATACAGTCGGGGTTGCCCTAGAGCAGAGCCTTGACGGCGGAATTAAAAAAGTAAAGATGCTGGTGACTAGATGAACGAAAACATTTCTTTGACTGCGACTATCTTCATCACAGACAAGTGCAATCTCGCCTGTAAGTATTGCTACGAAGAAAACAAGCAGTATCAGACAATCAAGAAAGAATACATCGATAAATTCATAGACCTTATCTATACAGAACCGCAGTATAGCAAAAGGAAGTACATCGTCCTTGATTTTATCGGCGGCGAAGCACTTCTTGAGTGGCCACTTATGGAATACGCCATGACAAGGTTTTTAGAGAAAGGGCGAGAGCTTCATCATCCGTGGGTGACGCAACGTCGCTTCACGTTCTTCAACACGACTAACGGCACGCTCTTTGGAGAACCCGCGATACGGGACTTCTTAAATAGGTGGAAGTGCCTTAGGGTTGGTGTGTCCCTCGATGGGTGCAAAAAGGCGCACGATATGAACCGCGTATACCTGAACGGCAAAGGGTCATACGACAAGATTATGGAGAACATGGAGTGGTGGAAGCACCGTGACCACGAGCCTATGGTTAAAGGCACGATGAACCATGACACGCTTCCTATGCTCGCAGATATGCTTATTAACCAAATTCAGCTCGGGTTTGAACCATGGGCGAACCCCATCTATGAGCAGAAGTGGACGAAGGAAGATGCCGAAGAGTATTACCGCCAGCTTCGCAAGGTGGTTGACTTCATTTTCCACCGCAAGCTCCAATTCAAACTGAAGCCGATTGGCAGGCAACGTGTCATCAAAGAAGATAACGAGAAGAGTAACTATTGCGGTAGCGGCGTATACATGGTAACGCTCGGTATGGATGGTAAACTGTATCCCTGTCACCGTTTTGCAACAGGGCGGCACCGTTACGACATTGGTGATATATGGCACGGCTTTGACAAAGAGAAATTCAAGCGGTTCAGAGAAGGGCAAGACAGAATCAACGAGCAGATAGGAAGCACGAAGCTACCACTTTGTTATTCTGCTAACTACGATATTGACGGTACTTTTGATTATCACAACAACGAGGAAATTATGGCGGAACAGGAGTATAGGATTTACGACTACTGGATGGAAAGAATGAAGGAGATGAGCTTATGATTTATGTTTCAGCTATCGCCAAATGGGCATTGGAGATGGAAGCGAAGGGTCAGATAAAACTTCCGGGGACTATCTTTGATTTTTTCTATGAGACGGACGATGAACACTTCTTTGATGGCTTTACACGAAAGGATAGCGTTTTCTACCCGAAGGGCGGAGCGCACTTCTTCTACACGCATGAGGGATTTAATGAATACCTCAAAGCAACAGGGAATGCCCCATGGCCTGATGAGGCAAACTTAAAGCCGGTTCAATTTATGAAGGTCATGCCCGACGGATGTGAAGAGTATACGATGGACTGGATAATTGACCATTTTCACGACTTCCACGCCAACTGGGAAACCCTTTGCTATTACTATAGCCCTCTTGATAAAGCGGCTATCCGCATGCAATGGGGAATCAATGAAGCAATCAGTGATTATATTCCGCTTCGCTATGAACTCATGGACATGCGGAATACCATTTCTGTGCTTATGGACTACATAACAGGGAAACTCACGAATGACGAAAAAGAAGCTGTTTCTGCTGCGTGGGAAAAGCGTGGAGATGTAGTTGGCGTCAAAGATTACTGCTTTCAGGAAAAGCGCGTCCGTGAAATCGCAAAGACCATCAGAGACCGTCACGAGGAGGAAGTATGAATATAAGTATTACAAAACAACACGGCGTAGAGCTGGACAAGAAAGAACTTGAAGGAATTGCCAACGCGGATGATTTCATGGTATTCCTCGAAAACATGGCATTTCTCTTTACAAAGCTTTGCAATTACAGCGACAAACTGGAGCTTACCCAAGAACAAAAGAGATACCGCTCCAACATGGAGCGAAACTTAGGCTATTACCTTCTTCGCAGGAGTGACCCTGAATGAATACCAAGCTCACGCACATCGACAACATCCGCGTGACAACGGGATACGACTGCAACTGTCAGTGCGAGTATTGCTCGCAAAGGAAAACAGACATAGCCTACAGGAATCGTGGGAACGGCACGCAGATAGAAACCCTCTATACGCTATTGAAGCAGCCGCACATCATCAAAGAAGGAACTCTTTCTATAGAGCTTGAAGGCGGAGAACCTCTTCTCCACCCCGAGGTCATCAAAGACACGGTGCGCCTTTGCGAACAGGTGAAAACAGACAAAAGAGACGTAAGGTACATCATTGTATCTAACTGTCAGCTTCTCAACGGCAAGGGCAGAGAAATTATCGGCTGGATGAAAGAGAAGGGCGTAGACTTCCAGCTCTCCGCCAGCTTTGACCATGACCAAAAGAACCCGCGAATTATCCGCCCTGATACTTACGAATACATGAAGGCGAACCATCTTTACACAACATATGTCGTAGCAGGGAAGCATTATCTAAGGCGTGCGAAGCAGAACATCGACTTCCTAAATGAAAAGGGAATATCCCCGATGGTGTTATGGAACTTCTTCGCTTATAACGAGCTGAAAGACATCAGCAT
>OLYN01000173.1_pt1 | contig 41021 bp, 29 predicted proteins | sample 1674231 | NCBI WGS metagenome assembly OLYN01 (sample SAMEA103958153, study PRJEB25191) | human gut metagenome
CCTCATTCACATACCTGGCTACCTTATCTCACCCCTAACGGGGTAACCCATTTAATCATGCTACTTATCGACATCAAAATCCTACAAAATCGTGCCGGAAAAAATCATGAATTTTGAACACCCTACCTAACGGGGTGACCCATTTAACCATGTAATTTATCGACGTCAAAAATCCGATGAAATAGTGCATAAAAATTTATGGATTTTAAACACCCTACCTAACGGGGTAACCCATTATTTTCGAATTTTTGAACATCCCCTACCTTATGCCTCGGCAAACATTGCCTCGTTAATCAGTCGACGAATAGCGTCGGCATCGGCATTCGGACAAATTAGCAAGGTATCGTTCTCTTGTGCCACGACATATCCATCGAGACCAGCAATTACCGCCTTCATGTTTTTGGGCAAACGCACCATGCAACGCTGTGTACCTTGCAACATGACCTTTGCACCACCGCTAATGGCATTTCCATCGACATCGGTTTTAGAGACACTGCGCAGTTCTGTCCAACATCCCACATCAGCCCAACCAAAGTCGCATTGTTGCACAATGACATTGGGACAATGTTCGAGTACAAGAAGGTCGATGCTACGAGGCAAACCTTCGGGAATACATGAACGTACATAGCTCACCTCTTCTGCCACAGTAACCATTTGCTGTGCCACCTTTTCGACCGATTGGTCTGGACGATTTGCCATAGACGAAAGATGGTGCCCTAAGGTGTCGCCTTTCCACAAAAAAATACCTGTATTCCATAAAAACTCGCCACTATCCACAAACATTTGTGCATAGTCTGCAGCAGGTTTTTCGCTAAATGACTTTACGGTATAGAGTTTTTCGCCATCCTCTTCCTCACCCATTTGAATGTAGCCATAAGCCGTATTAGGGTGTGTAGGCTTTACACCCATTGCCAAGAAATTTTGGTGTGAGCCCACATAGTCGAGTCCACGCAAAATTTGCTTTTCAAATTGGTCTTCGCCCTGAATAAGTTGGTCGGCAGGGGTGACCACTACACGCGCATCGGCATCGGCCAATACCGTGTGCCACGTGCCCCAAATGGCAGCAGGGGCAGTATTGAGTTGTACGGGTTCGGGCAATATGCGATTATCGGCTATTTGTGGTAGTTGTTGCTTTACGAGTGGCACGTAGTCCTCGAAAGTAGAAACAAATATGTGGTCTTGGGGAATAAAACGAACAAAACGGTCGTAGGTTTGCTGCAACAAAGTGCGACCCGTTCCGAAAAAGTCAATAAACTGTTTGGGCATATCCTTTTGGCTTGCGGGCCAAAGTCGACGACCATTGCCACCAGCAAGGATTATGCAGTAATTATGATTCAATGTTTCCATCATTCGTGATGTGGTTTTAGACAGGTTTGTATCAAATGATGTCACAACTCGAAATACGCGTTTACACGCATTTAGCGTTTTTGACGTTGCTAAGATAACGATTTTTCGGTGTGCTTATTGCTTTTGATGGATTAAAAAACATAAAAAGCGAAAATTAGACAAAGAATAGGGCGAACAAGGACAAAAAAAGGCAGTGTCCTTACTTCGTCAATGCGCCACCCAAAACCACCCATTAGTTTGACTAACTCATTGATTTTCATTACGCGCTATGTGATGGCGCAAGTCAGGAGTAAGTCTTGCCATAATAATTTGAATTTAAGTGATTAAAAATAAAGTTTTTGTTCGGGTCGCCTTTTCCTTGGCTTCCCATTAGAGTTTCGATACATCTCCGTCTTGCCTCCGATGATTCTCCGTTCGTTCTTCGATCAATCTTCGATTCCCGAACGGAGAATGAACGGAGAATGAACGGAGGATGAACGAAGGATGATCGAAAACCGATCGAGAACCGAACGAGAACCGAACGAGAATCGATCGAGAACCGATCGAGAAGCGAACGAGAAGCGAACGAGAAGCGAACGAGAAGCGAACGAGAAGCGAACGGAGGATGAACGGAGAACGATACGGAAAATATACCATCGGAATTGCTGATTAGACTGCTATACAGTTTCATGGTTAATGATTCAAGTTTCATCTCGTAACTAACAGATTTTTTATTCTCGCTCCGCGAGTTTTAGTTTGAACATTAATTCCCATCAATGCCCATTAATCGTTCCATTAATACTTTTTCTGCTACACAAGAAAAAAATAATGCCCCCTATTCCTGACTTCGTCAATGCGCCACCCAAAACCACCCATAAGTTTGACGTAACTCATTGATTTTCAATATGTGCCATGTAATGACGCAGAAAAGTGAAGAAGTCAGGAAAAGCGAAAAATAGACAAAGAATAGGACAAAAAAAGGACAAAAAAAGCAGTGTCATGTAGACACTGCGAGGAATAAGAGCCCTGCCAAAACGGGGATGGAGCAAGCAGGGCTCGGGAAGGGGAAGTTGTTCCACACCGATTCGAACGATGACTGAGAGAACCAAAAACTCTAGTGCTACCATTACACCATGGAACATCCACTAAAACGCGATTTTCATCCGTTTTGCGATGCAAAATTACAACGATTTTCTTTATCACCAAAATTTTAGGCGATTTTTTTGTGTTTTCTGTGCAAAAAAATGGTTACACAGGGTTTTATGCGGTATTGAAAAGCCCATTTTAAAGGGTGGTTCTCTGTTTTTGAGAACCACCCTTTTATAAATTTCGTATTTTTTGAGGCACTGCCAAAGGCTTTTCAGCCCTTATTACTTACCCTCTTTCAAGAATTGGAGGGCACGTTTCACAATGTCGCTACGCTTATTGACCAAACGGAAGTACTCTGTGCGATCCCAAAGGTCGTAGGCAATCGTAGACTTGAGTGTGAAACGAAGATCTTCGAGTGTAGCTTGCAACTCTTTATCATCCTTCGGCTCTACCTTTTTGCGTTTACCTTCTGCCATAATAGAGTCGGTAAGCGAAGCAGGCACTTCATATTTTTCTTCAAAATTCTGGAACTTGCGATATTTACGCTTTAAGACTTTACGATTTTCATCGACATAACGCAATGTCCACTCGTTAATGAGGTTGTAACGACGCAAGGCACGATAGTAGGGCGTATAGGCAGTTGTGTCGAGTGGCACAAAGATGTCGGGCATAATGCCACCACCGCCATAAACGGTACGACCCTTTACCAATGTTTTATAAACCTTGGTAGAATCTAAATGGATGCTGTCGATATTGGTCAACTCGCCACGTGTGTAACGCTTTTCAAGGTCTTGTTCATACTCCTTCTTCTCGCCCTTTACATAAGGCTTTTGGATGCAACGACCCGAAGGGGTATAATAGTGCGACACGGTGAGACGAATCATAGAACCATCGGGCAAATCGATGGGACGCTGCACCAACCCCTTACCAAAGGTGCGACGACCAATAATGGTGCCACGGTCGTGATCTTGCAAAGCACCACTCACAATCTCGGCTGCCGAGGCTGTAAACTCATCGACGAGCACGACTACGCGACCCTCGTTTTGCATCAGTCCTTCGCCCTCAGAACGCAATTCTTGACGAGGCATTACACGTCCGTCTGTATAAACAATCATTGACCCATTGGGCAAGAATTGACTTGCTACCTCTTGCGCTGCATTTAAGTAGCCACCACCATTCATGCCCAAATCAAGGATTAAGTCTTTCATGCCCTGCTTTTGCAATTCCTTGATTTTATCGTTCACCTCCTTGCCCGATGTGGCACCAAAACTATCGAGGTGAATGTAGCCCGCAGTGGGCGTAATCATGTAGGCAGCATCTACTGTATTAACAGGAATTTTATCGCGCACCACCTTAAAATGGAGTACACCATAGGCACCACGTCGCACCACATCGAGATTAGCAATTGTGCCTTTGGGTCCACGTAACTTCGTCATGATGCTGTCGCGGTCCATTTTTACGCCTGCAATGGTCACGCCATTTACAGCAATAATGCGGTCGCCAGCCATAATGCCAGCTTTTTCGCAAGGGCCTTTGCTAATTACCTGAAGCACCAACAGGGTGTCTTTTACCATGTTAAAGCTCACGCCAATGCCCTCGAAATTACCACTGAGCGGTTCGTTGAGTTTTTTTGTTTCTTTGGCATTGGTATAAGAAGAGTGCGGATCGAGTTTGCTGAGCATACCATTGATGGCGTCCTCAGCCAATTTCTTTTGGTCTACACTATCAACATAAAGGCTGCTAATGGCCACTTGCGCCATTTGCAACTTCTTTATTTGCTCAATGTCTATATCGCCAAAGTGCGACTGCGCACAAGCGTTAAAGGCTAAAAGAGCAGAGATAAGGGTGAATAAGTATTTCATTTGCTTGATTTTGCGAATGTGCGAATTGGTGAATAGGTGGTGAATGCACTATTCAGTATATCTGCGATAAGAGGTATGCCATGCGGCAATGTAGCTCGTGATTCGTGCTCCACCCCCCTACCCTTCGGGCATTGGGGGTAAGAATTGCGACACGTCTTTGCCATAGGCTATGAGTTCGCGCACCACACTTGATGAGATGTCTGAGTAATGGGCTTCGGTAAAGAGCATGACGGTTTCGACACCTGCCAAACGCTTATTCATGGCAGCGATGTCGCGTTCGTACTCAAAGTCTTTTACCGAACGTAAGCCACGCAATATAAACTCTGCTCCCTCGCGACGCGCCAAGTCTATGGTGAGGTCGGTATAGGCTACCACCTTAATGCGCGGTTCGCGAGCATAGACACGACGAATAGCCTCAACACGCTGTTCGGGGGTATAGAATGAGCGCTTTTTGTCGTTAACGCCTACTCCTATCACGATTCTATCGAACATGGGGAGTCCACGCTCTACAATACTGGCATGACCTACCGTAAAGGGATCGAATGAACCTGGAAAGATGGCTATTTTCATATTTCTTCTGTATTTTCTTCTGCCAAGTCTTCTTCAACCACCAAGTTGTCGATGATAAAGCTTTGACGCTCCATGGTGTTTTTACCCATGTAATACTCTAACAACTTGCTCACATTGTCGCTCTTATGCAACGTGACGGGGTCGAGACGCATATCGGGACCAATAAAGTTTTTAAATTCCTCAGGGTCAATCTCTCCCAAACCTTTAAATCGGGTGATTTCGGGGTTAGGACTGAGCTTTTCGATAGCTGCTAAACGCTCTTCTTCGGTGTAACAATAGATGGTTTCGTATTCTGAACGATCACTGGTTTGTGTCTTCTTCAATATGGCGGCACCCGCACTTGTATCGCTCACGGTTTTGGGCTTTGCTGCCCCACGCACCTTTTTCTTTTTGTTGCGCACACGGAACAAGGGTGTTTGCAGGATGTAGACGTGGCCTTTTTTGATTAAGTCGGGGAAGAATTGCAAGAAGAAAGTGATGATGAGCAAACGAATGTGCATGCCATCGACATCGGCATCGGTGGCTACAATCACTTTGTTGTAACGCAATCCATCGAGTCCATCCTCAATATTGAGTGCTGCTTGCAAGAGGTTGAATTCCTCGTTTTCGTAAACCACCTTTTTGGTCAACCCAAAACAGTTCAAGGGTTTACCGCGCAGCGAAAACACAGCTTGTGTTTGTGCATTACGGGTTTTGGTAATAGAACCACTGGCTGAGTCACCCTCGGTGATAAAGATTGATGAGTCGAAACGTGGGTCTTCTTGCTCCTCGTCTTGCTTTTTCTTTGCCTTAGGGGCAGGGTCGTTTAAGTGAATGCGGCAATCGCGCAATTTACGATTGTGCAAATTGGCTTTTTTAGCACGTTCACGCGCCAACTTTGTGACACCCGCTATGGCTTTACGTTCTTTCTCGCTCTCTTCGATTTTTTGTTTAATTACCTCTGCCACATCGGTGTGCATGTGTAGGTAGTTGTCGACATTTTCTTTGATGAAATCGCCCACAAACTTATTCACACTTACACCCGAAAGGGGGAAGGGATTTCCATTCGAGTCTTTGTCGGGCGCCATGGTGAGCGAACCGAGTTTAATTTTGGTTTGACTCTCAAAGAGGGGTTCTATGACACGTATGGCAATGGCTGCTACTAATCCGTTGCGCACATCCTGCACATCGTAGTTTTTGCCAAAATACTCTTTTATGGCCTTTGCAATGTGTTCTTTGAAGGCACTTTGATGGGTACCCCCTTGCGTGGTGTGCTGACCATTGACAAAAGAGTAATATTCTTCGCCATACTGCGAGGTATGTGTAAATGCGATGTCGATGCTCGGACCTGTGAGGTGGACTATGGGATAGAGTCCGGGCGCGGTCATGTTGTCGTTGAGCAAATCTTCAAGACCATTACGGCTCAAAATACGTCGCCCATTATAGAAAATAGCTAAGCCCGTGTTGAGGTAGGTGTAGTTGCGAAGCATGTTCTCGACAAACTCACCATGAAAACGATAGTTTTGGAAGAGCGTTTTATCGGGCTCAAAATAGATGTAAGTGCCATTTTCCTCTTCGCTTGCACCTTCTTCGTCGCTTACCAGCACACCTTTTTCGAAGATGGCTTCGTGCATTTTTCCATCGCGTACACTGCGAGCAATAAAACGGCTCGACAGCGCATTGACAGCTTTAAGACCTACACCATTCATACCCACCGAGGCTGTAAACACAGCTGTGTCGTATTTACCACCAGTATTCAATTTCGACACCGCGTCGACCAATGCACCCAAAGGGATGCCACGACCATAGTCGCGAATTTCGGCAGTAAGATTATCGTGAATGGTTACTTCGATGCGTTTACCAAATCCCTCGTTAAACTCATCAATACTGTTGTCGATGCTTTCTTTGAGCAACACGTATATGCCATCTTCGGCATGCGAACCGTCACCCAGTCTGCCAATATACATACCAGGACGGGTGCGGATGTGTTCTGTATCCTCAAGATGACGTATTTTGCTTTCGTCGTATACTACAGCTTGAGCCTCAACTGCTTGCGTCGAAGTGTCTTTTTCTGTGGTCATGATTATGAATAAAAAAGGATGAGTGAGGGGTTAAATGTTCGCCTTAAAGCAACGGCGGCGCTTGTGTTGCTCGGTCTTGAAATATTGCCACTGATTTTGCACCTTATCGTTCATTTCGAGTTCAGGATTACTCTCGGCATATTCGTAACCAAGTTTTTGATATACGGGAATGAGGTCGGTAAACAGCAATGCGTTTACACCCTTACCTTGATAGTCGGGACGTACTGCCACGAGCAAGAGGTCGAGCACCTTAGGACGCTTCAGCATGAGCGCCTTGAGCAAGTGCCACCAACCAAAGGGCAAGAGGCGCCCCTTTGCCTTTTGCAAGGCACGCGAGAGTGACGACATAGAAATGCCCACTGCCACAATCTCGTTTTGCTCATTTTCGACAATGCTCACCATGCGCAAATCGAGCACGGGTACGTACATGTTTACATACTGGTCGATTTGGCGCTCTGTCATGCGCGAATAACCAAACAAGGGGGTGTATGCATCGTTGATAAGACGGAATATATCGTGCGCCACGCCCGACTTGCGCACCTCGCTCTTGCTCTTAAGTTTGCGCACATGCAAGTTATAGCGTGTGGCAATGATTTGCGAAATGCGTTTATGCTTTTCGGGAATGGCTTCGGGGATGTAAATTTTCATCTCTACCCAGTCGGCACTTTTCTCCATTCCCAACTTTTGCATGTGTTCGGGATAGTAGGGATAGTTGTAGATGGTGGCCATGGTAGAGAGTTGATCGAAACCCTCAATGAGCATACCCTCGGCATCCATATCGGTAAAACCAAGGGGACCTTCAATCTCGTTCATACCACGTTCCTTACCCCATTGTTTTACAGTGTCGATAAGGGCGGTACTTACCTCTAAGTCGTCGATAAAGTCAATCCAACCAAAACGCACGGTTTTGCGCTTCCATGTTTCGTTGGCACGGCGGTTAATAATGGCTGCCACACGACCTACAATTTCTCCGTCGCGATATGCCAAAAAGTAGTCGGCCTCGCAAAACTCAAATGCTGCATTCTTCTTAGGCGAGAAGGTGTTGAGCATATCGTCGTAGAGGTCGGGCACAGAATACGGATTATTTTTGTAGAACTCGTAGTTGAAGCGTATGAAACGCTTTAGGTCCGATTTGGTGGTTACTTTCTTTATTTCGACTGACATAATATCTTTGAGATAGAATATTTCACATTACATTAGCTTGCAAAAATACGCATTTTTTATCAGTAACAACGGTTTTAATGGATAAAAAATGATTTACACAAAGATTGTATCAACGTAAATTTGGAAAAACGGAGAAGGATTTAAAATAGTGACCCGCTAAAGTCTGTGTAGGTTGGAGCACAGACCTTAGCGGGTGAAATAATGAAGTCGTCTAACCTTTTCTGACAAAGATTAGATTATAGCCATTAACGCGGCAAACGGAAAGTAGCTCCTGCCATGACAAGGAACCCAGGCTGACGCACATTGCCCAAATCGTAATAGGGATGGTTGGTCAAGTTGGTACCTTCCACAAAAAGCGTGTAGACAGGTTGCGTCCATTGCAACTTGCAATCGAGCAAAGCGTGCGTGCCATAAGGCTCTAAACGAGCGGTAGGACGCAAATTCTCGTAAACAAGGTAGGCACCCTCACGTTGCTGCACACGCAAGCTCCATTCGGCTGACAGGTGCGACACAATGCGATGACGCAAACGGGCGGTAAACTTGTGACGCAAATACTCCATGGCATAGTTCGACTTAAAGTAGTCCTCGCCAGCACGACGGTGCTGATTGAGCCATGCATACGACACTACAAACTGCTCGAATGGCTGACGCTTGCCCCACCATTGCTGCAAATTGAGACGGGCGTCGAGACCTGCGCCAAAGTTGTCGAGCGAAAAGGAGGTGGCATGGTAGATGTCGTCGGCTGAGCGCATTATCCAGTCTATCATGTGCGTGCCACGCTGATAGTGTGCCTTGAGACGGAGTGTGATGATGGGATGTAAGAAGTCGGCTCCCACACGGAAGGCAGAACACTCTTCGGGACGAAGGCCTACGTTGCCCTCTTGTGTGGGACTCTTATACCACAAATCTGTGAACGAGGGTAAACGCAACGACTTGTTCCACGAAGCATAAAGACGCCATTGGTGCGTGGGACGATAACTGAAATCAACACCCGGATAGAAACGGAATTTACGATCGATGGCATTGTTGCGCTCTGCCATTACACCTGCCGAAAGGGTAAACTTGTTCCACACAATGTTGTGCTCAACAAAGTATGAGATGTTGGTACGGTCGTCTTTTTTGGTGTAGTACAAATCGTCTTGGTGCGGAATGCCCACATATTGGTCGGACTGTAGGGGACGACCTAAGTTGGTGCTATAAATATCCTCCTGACGTAATTCTGCGCCTACAGCAGTGCGACCGAGTTTCCACTCTGTCCAAGCGTTCACAGCAGCGGTATAGACGTCGCCACGGTGAAAATTCTCGCCTGTGGCACTATTGCGAATGAGCTGAAAGTGGTCGAGGCTGCGCAACCACGACACTTGGGGCACAATGTGTACACGACCTTTGGTTTCGGCTCGCATAGAAAGCAAATAGCGACGTGTGGCTTCCCATTGATTGGGATAGGCAGCCGAATAGAAGGTGTTGGCACCATAATCGTTGGCAGTAGCACCGAGTTGCATGTCGAAACGGAAGTCCTGGCTGTCGTAGCCAAGTTGGGCAAAACCTTTTCCGCCCTTAAAGGCACCATTTTTCACGGCTCCGTCGCTGCGCTGATAACTGCCACTGGCTGAGGCACTCCAACTGTTGCCCCACTGCCATGCAGTGCGTGCTTCACCGCGCACGGTACCATAAGATCCGCCCTCGAGCATAAGTTCTACAGGCGAGGCGTTAGCTCCACCACGGGTAACAACATTGATGGCGCCACTAAAGGCTTGGCTACCCATTACGCGTGATGCAGCACCCTCGAGAATCTCGATGCGCTCAATATCTGAAATGTTTAAAGGAAAATCGGCTGCGTTATGGCCTGTCTGTGGATTGACAATAGGAACGCCATTCACAAGAATGGTTATTTGGTCGTGCGTTCCACCATTGATGCTGATGTCCGTTTGAATACCAAACCCTCCGCGCTGTCGGACATCTACACCAGCTGAGAGTTTGAGAACGTCGTTTACTGTACGCACACCTGCCGCAGCAAGGTCGTCGTGCGTGAGCGTTTGCACTTGTCGAGCGGCTACATCGGCTGCCAACGGTGCACGAGTAGCTGAGACTTCAGCACCACTCAACGAAAGAGTATCGGCCTTTACGGCACTGCCATCGGTCACGGGCATAATGCCACTACCTGCTGCCATAAGGCGAGGTGTGGCACACATTAAAGTGGCTACGCCGAGCACGCCTATGCGCACTTCGCGATGCAAACAGCCAAATAGGCTCCAACCCTTGCGGTTGAAATGGTGGAAGGTTGCCACCTGCTTTTGTTTGTTTGTGTTGAACATTTTGTTTTGAATAAAATAAAAAAATAAGGGATGTGTCAAGAAACAGAGCACTCTCTATTTCCTGACACACCCCTGAGAGATTCGTGAGATTATCCCACTTGACTACCGGGCTTGACATCGCCAAGCACAGAAGTTACATTGAGCGAACCGTCGAAGTTGACAGCTGAGAGAATCATGCCTTGACTCTCAATGCCCATCATCTTGCGCGGGGCGAAGTTGGCTACAAAGAGTACGTCTTTGCCTATGAGTTGTTCGGGCTCATAATAGGCTGCAATGCCACTGAGAATGGTACGGTCGGTGCCTGTGCCATCGTCGATAGTGAACTGCAAGAGTTTCTTTGATTTCTTTACCTTTTGGCAATCTTTGATGTGGCCTACACGGATATCGAGCTTTTCGAAATCCTCGAACGATACGTTCTCCTTGATGTCGGCAGGCTTGAAGGCTGCTGCTTCGTTGGCTTTTTTGGTATCGAGCAATTTCTGAACCTGTGCATCGACTACACTGTCCTCAATCTTCTCGAAAAGAAGGACGGGTTCGCCAAGCACGTGACCTGCGGGCAAGAGGTCGGTTGCACCCAAACGGTCCCACTGTGCCTCCTCGATGTGGAGCATACCACGGAGCTTTTCGCTTGAGAAGGGGAGGAAAGGTTCGAAGGCAATGGCTAAGTTGGCTACGAGTTGGAGCGAGAGGTTGAGAATAGTCTTAACACGCTCGGGGTCGGTTTTTACCACCTTCCAAGGCTCTGAGTCTGCCAAATACTTGTTACCAATGCGGGCAAGGTTCATGGCTTCTTTCTGTGCATCGCGGAAGCGGAAATTCTCAATGAGACGCTCTACCTCAGCCTTTACACCTTGGAATTCTTCGATGGTTTGACGATCGTAGTCGGTAAGTTCGCCTGCTGCAGGCACTACACCCTCATAATACTTTTTAGTGAGCTGAAGGGCACGATTCACGAAGTTGCCATATACGGCTACGAGTTCGTTGTTATTGCGTGCTTGGAAGTCCTTCCAAGTGAAGTTATTGTCCTTCGTTTCGGGAGCATTGGCTGTGAGCACATAGCGAAGCACGTCTTGCTTGCCAGGGAAATCAACGAGGTATTCGTCGAGCCATACTGCCCAATTACGCGAAGTAGAGATTTTGTCGTCTTCGAGATTAAGGAACTCGTTTGCAGGCACGTTATCGGGAAGGATGTATGAACCTTCGGCCTTAAGCATGGCGGGGAACACAATGCAGTGGAACACGATGTTGTCCTTACCAATGAAGTGAATGAGGCGTGTATCGTCGCTCTTCCACCATTTTTCCCAATCATTGGGCAACAATTCCTTGGTGTTACTGATGTAGCCAATAGGGGCGTCAAACCATACGTAGAGCACCTTACCTTCGGCTCCTTCAACGGGCACGGGGATACCCCAATCTAGGTCACGACTTACGGCACGAGGCTTAAGACCCATGTCGAACCAGCTCTTACACTGACCCATTACGTTAGAACGCCACTCTTTGTGGTCCTCAGTAATCCAAGGTTCAAGCCACTGCTGGTGCTTGTCGAGAGGCAAATACCAGTGCTTGGTTTTACGCAATACGGGCTTTGAGCCGCTCACTGTAGAACGAGGATTGATGAGTTCGGTGGGCGAAAGAGCAGTACCACATTTTTCGCATTGGTCGCCATAAGCACCCTCTGCATGGCAGTGGGGGCATTCGCCTGTGATGTAACGGTCGGCAAGGAAGGTGTGTGCTTCTTCGTCGTAATATTGTTCGCTTTCTTGTTCCACAAATTCGCCCTTATCATAGAGCTTGCGGAAGAAGTCGGAAGCTGTTTGTTTGTGAACCTCTGAAGTGGTACGACCAAAAATGTCGAACGAGATGCCAAAGCCCTCGAAAGAGTCTTTGATAATCTTGTTATAACGGTCGACAACTTGCTGGGGTGTGCATCCCTCTTTACGTGCGCGGATGGTTACGGGCACACCATGCTCGTCTGAGCCGCAAACAAAGAGCACATCGCGTTTTTTGAGGCGGAGATAACGCACATAGATGTCAGCAGGCACATATACGCCAGCCAAGTGGCCAATGTGTACACCACCGTTGGCGTAGGGAAGCGCTGCGGTGACAAGGGTGCGGTTAAATGTCTTTTCCATGTATGTGTTATGTCTTCTTTTTTAGGGATTTAAAAGTGTTCTAAAAGTTGTTTGGAGTATACCCCTCAAAAAACAACTTTTAGAACATCTCTTCTTATCAATCGCGACCTGCACGCTTACGTGCCAAGTGGTCGAGGATGATTTTACGCATACGCATTGACTTAGGCGTAACTTCTACGTACTCATCTTCCTTGATATATTCCAATGCTTCTTCGAGCGAGAATACGATGGGAGGAATGATACGCGCCTTGTCATCGGCACCCGAAGCACGCATATTGGTGAGCTGCTTAGCCTTGGTTACATTCACTACAAGGTCGTTATCATGTACGTGTTCACCCACTACTTGTCCGGCGTAAACCTCATCTTGCGGATTGATGAAGAAACGTCCACGATCTTGCAAGTGGTCGATTGCATAAGCAAAAGCAGTACCACTTTCGAGCGAGATCATTGAACCATTTAAACGACGCTGAATTTCGCCCTTAAACGGCTGATATTCCTTGAAGCGGTGTGCCATGATGGCTTCACCCTGTGAGGCAGTAAGCACGTTGGTACGAAGACCAATGATGCCACGCGAAGGAATATTGAATTCAATGTCTACACGCTCACCCATATTGAGCATAGAGGTCATTTCACCCTTACGACGCGTTACCATATCAATCATTTTTGAGGCAAACTCCTCGGGCACATTGATGGTGAGTTCTTCGATAGGCTCGCACTTTACGCCATCAATCTCTTTATAGATTACCTGAGGCTGACCTACTTGCAACTCGTAACCCTCACGACGCATGGTTTCGATAAGCACAGAGAGGTGAAGCACACCACGTCCACTTACAATCCAAGAATCGCCAGTGTCATTACGTTTTACACGCAAAGCAAGGTCCTTTTCGAGTTCCTTTTCAAGGCGGTCGTTGATGTGACGCGAGGTGCAGAACTTACCTTCCTTACCAAAGAAAGGTGAGTCGTTGATGGCAAAGAGCATCGACATGGTGGGTTCGTCGATGGCAATGGGGGGCAGGGGTTCGGGATTTTCGAAATCACAGATAGTATCACCAATTTCGAAATTCTCTAAACCTACTACAGCACAGATATCACCTGAGCTTACAGCATCAGTACGTTGGCGACCCATACCCTCGAAGGTGTGAACCTCCTTGATTTGAGTTTTTTCGAGCGTACCATCACGGTGGGCAATCGTACACTTCATACCTTCGCTAATGGTGCCACGGTGAACACGACCTACTGCGATACGACCTGTGTAATTAGAATAGTCAAGTGAGGTGATAAGCATCTGAGGGGTACCCTCTAACTGTGTAGGAGCAGGAATAACCTCGAGTATCTTATCGAGCAAGTAGTTGATGTTGTCGGTGGGTGTGTTATAGTCTTCGCCCATCCAACCGTTCTTTGCAGAACCATAAACTACGGGGAAGTCGAGCTGATCCTCAGTAGCATCGAGGTCGCACATGAGGTCGAACACCATTTCGTATACCTCTTCAGGACGACAGTTAGGTTTGTCCACCTTGTTGACAACCACGATGGGCTTCAGACCAATTTGCAAAGCCTTTTGCAAGACAAAACGTGTCTGCGGCATCGGACCTTCGAAGGCATCGACAAGCAAAATGCAGCCGTCGGCCATATTGAGCACACGTTCCACCTCGCCACCAAAGTCAGAGTGACCCGGAGTGTCGATGATGTTGATTTTAGTGTCCTTATATCGGATAGACACGTTCTTTGAGAGGATGGTTATACCGCGCTCACGTTCAAGATCGTTGTTGTCGAGAATAAGTTCGCCGGCATTTTGGTTTTTGCGGAACAGGTGTCCGGCGAGAAGCATCTTGTCCACGAGGGTAGTTTTACCGTGGTCTACGTGGGCAATGATGGCAATGTTACGAATGTCTTGCATACAATTAAATACTAATACCTATATATTTGGGTGCAAAGTTACTGCAAGGTGAGAGAAGTGCAAAATGAAAGTGGAAAAAACTTTCATTTTCACTTCCGAACCGCAGCGTAACTTGCGATAGAAAGTTACTGCAAAGTGAGAGAAGTGCAAAATAAAAGTGGAAAAACTTTCATTTTCACTTCCGAACCGCAGCGTAACTTGCAAAAAGAGTTACTGCAAACCGAACGCTATACCAAACAAAAAATTTTTTTTGAGCTATGAATGATTTAACAAACGAGGCTGTGCACTCCTGCACAGCCTCATTTTAGGACAAGAACATAACAATCTTAGTATTCTACTTAACTCGATGCAAAGGTACGGGCATTTGCGTATCTTGGCAATACCTAAAAATAGGTATAATGCATCGAATGTATTAAAATTTATAGCCCAATGACACCAATGCAGACACATTGCGAGAGCCCGAAGCATTGAATTTTCCTATGCCCCAATCAGCCTCAACGCCCACGGTTATGCTTGATGGGAATTGATAGCCCACAAATGTCTGCACACCATAATCAAAACGGTGTGTGCCTGGCTCGTCGAAAGTTTTATTCTCGTAAAAATAACGCTCTACGCCACTTTGCTCGGTGTCGCCCTTAGTTTTTTGCTTACCACCTACACCATACGCCACATAAGGTCCCGCACTCAGCACAACGTAGCGACTTTCGCCCATACGCCAATAATAGCTAAAGAGCAAAGGCACCTCAATATAGTTTTGAGTAGCGGTGCGATTTTTTATGCCCAATAGAGGTTTTCCTGTTTCTTCGTCGAACATTTGGTTTCCTTCACGGTCGAACACAAAAACGGTTTCATTGGGGTCTTTCCAACCCTTGCCATATACTTCGAGGCTGGGAGTAAAACTCCAATGTTGGTTAAACTCTATTTCATAGCCTAATCCAAGTTTAAATGCACCCACTACTTGTGCACGACCATAATGCGACGAAAAACCACCCCCAAACTTTAGGTGGAGGTTTTGTGCATAGGTTGCAACAGGGATAAAAAGTAACAAAAACAATATTTTTCTCATTGTTTATTGCTTTTATTAGGGATTACGAATGTGTTGCGAACTTCGCTGAACTACTTACTCAAAGAATTGCCTCCAATCGTCCTTGGTGGCTTTCTTCTTAGCAGGTTCATACTCTTTTTGCTTATTTTTATTGCGCTTTTGCTTCTTCTCAGCCTTCCATTGCTGACGCATTTCGCGTGGATCGGCAGCTTCGGCATAAGTGCGACGCGCACCACGACGACCACCTTCTTTACGATCGGGACGACTACCCTTGCGTTGGCCACGACCTCCTTCACGCGGGGCTTCGTCTGAGCGTTCTGCAGTGTCGACTACTACCTTACGGTCGCCCACCTTTACACGCTTCATTTTGCTAAGCACTATTTCGGCATCCTCAGAGGGTACTTCAAAGAACGAGCAGTTGTTGGTTAAATCGATACGACCTATTTCAACCTTCGAACCGCGCACATAACGATTTACTAAATTGATGATTTCGCGAGCATAGAAGTTGTCGCGCTTACCCAAGTTAATAAACAATCGGGTGTAGCCTTCTTCGGCTTGGTGGTTGCCTTCTGCCCCACCCTTACGACGATCGCGACGACTCTTTCCGCTTTCTGACCCCTCAGCACGTCCACGATCTGTAGGTTGCTCAATGACGGGAGCATCAGCATAATAACGCAAGAAGTGTCCAAACTCGCGACTTACAATGCGCTTAATCAAGTCTTCTTTGTTGAGCCACTCTAATTTACGATAAATTTCGGGCAAGAAGGGGGCGATTTCAGTATCGTTTACCTCGATACGCTCTAACTCGTCCATCACTTTATAGAGCTGCTTGGTGCAAATTTCTTGGGGGTCGGGCAAAGTTCCTACTTCAAACTTCTTGCCAATCACCTTTTCAATGATGCGCACCTTGCCCTTTTCGCGCAAGTGAATAATTGAGATGCTGGTACCACGCTTACCCGCACGTCCCGTACGACCTGAGCGGTGTGTATAATTCTCAACATCATCGGGCAAACCGTAGTTAATTACGTGTGTAAGGTCTTCTACATCAAGACCACGGGCTGCTACATCGGTTGCCACGAGCAGCTGTGTGTGGTGCTGACGAAACTTCTGCATGGTTAAATCACGCTGTGCCTGCGAAAGGTCGCCATGCAAAGCCTCAGCATTGTAGCCGTCGCGAATCAAATGATCTGCCACCTCTTGGGTTTCCATACGGGTGCGACAGAAGATGATGCCGTAAATGCGCGGATAATAATCAACCACACGCTTTAAGGCAGCATATTTATCTTTGGCATGTACCAAGTAATAGATGTGATTCACATTCTCGGCACCTTCGTTGCGCGAACCTACCACAATTTCTTTGTAGTCGTGCAAATAGCTCTTGGCAATGCGTTCAATTTCTTTGCCCATAGTGGCAGAGAAAAGCAAGGTGTTGCGCTCTGCAGGCACACCTGCTAAAATTTCGTTGATGCCCTCGGTAAAGCCCATGTTGAGCATTTCGTCGGCCTCATCAAGCACCACGTTCTCAACAGCATCAAGTTTTGCCACACCACGATTCATAAGGTCGATAAGACGACCCGGAGTGGCTACAATAACTTGGGCACCCTTGCGAAGGGTTCGGATTTGGCTTTCGATGCTCGAACCACCATATACTGCCAACACATGGAGGTCGTCTATGTAACGCGAATATTCCTTAAGGTCGCCGGCTATTTGCAGACAGAGTTCGCGGGTGGGACTCAGTATGACGGCTTGCGTGCGGCGGTCTTTGGGGTTGACTTTTTGCAACACGGGCAAACCAAACGCCGCCGTCTTGCCTGTACCTGTTTGTGCCAATGCTATGACATCGTTTCCTACACCCAAAAGGTAGGGAATTACTTCTTCTTGTACAGGCATGGGGTGTTCGTATCCCATCTCGCTGATGGCGCGGCGTATTTCGGCCGAAACGCCTAACTCTTCAAATGTCTTCAAAATCGATTATGGTGTTATGGGTGGTTTTAAAATTCTGTTTTTAGAACGACCCTTATTGATGATATAAACAACAGCGGTTTGCAAGGCTTGTATTTTTTACATTGCAAACCGCCATCTTTTGGGGCAGAAACGACATAAGTGCACATTTCCACGATGCAAAATTACGGATAAAAGGGGATATTGGCAAATAATACGCTGATTTTCAATTCTATTAACCCTCTACCAACCCCATTTTACCCTGGTTCTCAGGACAAAATTTGAGAATTTTTTTGCAATTTTTCTACCCTCAGCATACGGTACTCATTCCGAAGTCATTCCGATATCATACCGAAGGAAAAAAAATTGAAACGAGGTAGTTTGTCTATCCCCTCATTCTATACCGATTTCCGGGCATACGTTTAACCGCATCCTTGTCTTCAAGGTCGAAAAGTACGTCCGTAATTTGCGATAAAGGCATCTGCACTACCTGCGAAAGTTGGTCAATACTCATATCGTCGGCACCACGTAATGCCTCAAGCACTTTTTCTTGCTCCGCACTAAATTCTGGAAATAATTTTCGCTCTTGGGGCACATTGCCCACAGGTTTCCAATTGAGTGCATCGAGTATGTCGTCGGCAGAAGTGACAAGTTGAGCCACATTGCGACGAATCAGATGATTACACCCCACTGCCGTAGCGTCGGTTATACGACCAGGCACTGCCAAAACGTCGCGATTATAGCTATCGGCTATGCGGGCAGTAATAAGTGAACCTCCGTGTTCGGCACTCTCCACAACTAACGTGGCAGATGACATTCCTGCCACAATGCGATTGCGTCGCACAAAATTTCCTTTGTCGGGAACTGTACCTGTGAAGTATTCTGTAATTAAAGCCCCATGAAGGGTCATTTGTTCGGCTGTTTGACGGTGACTTCGGGGGTAAATACGGTCAAGTCCGTGGGCTAACACGGCTGCGGTGTCAATATTATTTACCAAACAAGCACGATGTACATGTATATCCACACCATATGCTAACCCACTGATTATCAACACATCAGGCACTTTCTGAGCAAGTCCTTCCATGAGCTTTTCGCACACTTGCTTGCCATATTCCGAGATATTTCGGGTGCCCACAACGCTAATTATATGACGTCGGTTAAGAGAGGCATTGCCACAACAGAATAGTTGGAGCGGACGATCTATGACTTCAGTAGACTGAAGCAACAATGGATAGTCGGCACTGGTACATGGAAGAATGCGCACGTGATGTTCGTCGCAAAAATCGATTTCGCGTTGTGCTGCATCACGCGCTGTTTGCATGGCATAGCGGTCTGCACGTAGCGTGCGCCAATGTGAGCAAGCTGGTTCGGTGTCAGACAGAGCAGCTTGTGCCGAGCCATAATAATCTATCAAGGCTAAGGCTTGCGACTGCGTGAGACCTTGCCAACGGCTTAGCATAAGGGTAGAAAGTATTTCTTCGGTTTCTTCGGGGGTACGTTGCATGGGGACGCTATGGTTTACTCTGTAGACGTATTGCTAAAAAATATTTGGTTAAGTTCGTCGCAGTCATTCAGTTTGCCATCGACCAAACATACGGCTTCGACTGTCGACTTGAACACCACACGCATATCGGGCAAGCGATAGATGTCTTGCACAAAAACATATTTAATGCCTTCCTTGCGCAAGGCTAATTTTGACACAAACTCATCACCACTACGCAAAGGGGTTTTAAAACGCAACTGCATACCTGCGACTACGGCATCTATGCCGCGTTCATGAAGTTGGGCAAAACTTACGCCATGCTGACTTAAAAACTCATGACGAGTGTGTTCGGTGTAATGTTGATAATTGGCATTGTTTACGATGCCTTGAAGGTCGCACTCATAGTCGCGCACCTTAAATGGGAGTTCGTATATGTAGTTCATTGTTGTTTGTCGTAGATAATTATTTCAAATACATTTTTTCATGCAAGAGGTGTTTCTTCTTGAAAGGGTTTCACTGAAAAATCTGCAAGAAGAAAAATCTCTGATAAAGTTTTTCTCTGCAAAGCCATTCTATCCCCCTCCTCTCAAATATTCTGCACCAAAGCGACAACGCAAACAGTCCTTACGATCACAATAGTTGCGACGTAACTGTATAAGGGCTTGACTGTCTGCCGCGTGTTGCACTTGCAAGCCTGCACGCTCCCAACAACGAGTGATGTAGTTGCGCTCTGCAGGTAGCTTTTCTAAAAGGTCGAAGGCACGCTCTGCCAAGTCTTCGTCCATGCGTTGACGTCCATAGGCAAAAAACAAAGGCGAGGCTGTGTTTATTATAAGCAGATTGAGCGAAGCGGTTTGCAACACTTTATCGCTTTCCTTGCTTTCTTCACCAAAGGCGTAGTGAGAACGCCAATAATCTGTCACTCCAACACGAAACAATCGACGCAAATCATCGATGGACTGGGATTCGAGCATACGCGAAAAATCTGCATGATGTGATGAATAAAGGCGAGCTAACTGCGAAAGACGTACATGCGGAAAATTCTGCGGACGTAATCGACCGAATTTCCACACTTTGGGATCAATGGGTTGCACACCAAACTTGTGTTGCAAAAAAGCGTACTCACTTTTTAGGCGCATATAGTAGCTATCGCGACGCTCGGGTTTAACGAGTTTATCGCTGAGCAAACCAGCTTGCCCCATGAAGAAGGCTTCTACTTGAAACTCATTATCGCGATGCTTGCCTATGTGTTGCGGATTGATGGTTGCAGCCCATTGTTCAAAAGCTTGAGCATTGGTGCCAAAACCAAAGTTACGCGCAAGGGTCATGAAAAATGCGTGTTCCCAATCGCCACCTGTTTGTTTTAAATAACCCTGCACCCTTTGTGTCTTTTCCTCTAACCGTTCTACAGTGAGACGACTCATCCATGCATGTACGGTGAGTTGGGGCACTTGGGGAATAATGCGATAACAGGGAGGGTAAGTTTCTTCGTTCAATAATTCTTGATAGTGTGCTTTTAATTGAGAGGGCACCGAGAGTTGTAGTTGAGGCAAAATCTTGCCGTCGGCAGTGCGCACCTCTGCATTTATATCAGACACAACGTGCAATATCACGTTATTATAAGCTGCATCCGTGTCGTGATGATGAGCATACCAGTCTGACGCTTGACTGTGAATTTCCACATTACCCGCCCATAACACACCATTGAGTTTGATCTTGGCATTAAAAAAATCCGGACCCGAGTTGAGAATATTATGCACACCAGGGTCTATCACCTCCACCGTCTGATTGTCGGAGGTGATAAGGGGCGAAGTACCATAAATGCGGTGCTTCCACACGTAGTGAACTAGGTATTCCATAAGTTCTTCCATATTGGTTAAACTGACAAAGGTAAGTTTTTTTTGAAATCCAACAAATAGGGGAAGTTGATAAATCAAGAAAAACTTGTAATTTTGCGGAAAATTGATCATAACTACGTATGGAAACTATCTTTCATTATGATGTTGTTGTCATTGGCGCAGGTCATGCAGGTTGCGAAGCTGCAAGTGCTGCCGCCCGCATGGGGGCTAAAACCTGCTTAGTGACAATGGACATGAACAAAATAGCGCAAATGAGTTGCAACCCGGCTGTTGGCGGCATTGCCAAAGGTCAGATTGTACGAGAGATTGATGCGCTCGGCGGAATGATGGGCGAAGTAACAGATGCCACCGCCATACAGTTTCGCATGCTCAACCGTTCGAAAGGACCTGCTATGTGGAGTCCACGCGCACAATGCGACCGTGCACGTTTTATTACGGAATGGAGATTGCGCCTTGAAAACACGCCAAATTTAAATATCTGGCAAGATGAGGTTACTGAAATTCTTACAGAGAATGGACAAGTAACGGGTGTTCGCACCATTTGGGGGGCAACACTTATGGCACGCGCCGTGGTTGTTACAGCAGGAACCTTCTTACGCGGTTTGATGCACATCGGACGCAAACAAGTTGCTGGTGGACGTTGCGCAGAACCTGCGGCTGCTTTTCTTACCGAAAGCATCACAAAATTGGGCATTCGTTCCGACAGAATGAAAACAGGTACACCGGTGCGTATAGACAAACGCTCTGTGCATCTTGATGAAATGGAAGTGCAACCCGGTGAAACCGATTTTCATCGCTTCTCTTTTATCAGTCCTATGCGACCATTGCCACAGCTTCCTTGTTGGACAGTAAATACGAATGCTGCCGTACATGAAATGCTGCGCTCTGGTTTAGCAGATTCACCACTCTACAACGGACAGATTCAAAGCATTGGTCCAAGATATTGCCCGAGCATTGAAACAAAGATTGTAACATTCCCCGATCGCGACCACCATCCCTTGTTCTTGGAGCCCGAGGGTGTTGAAACCAACGAACTCTACTTAAATGGGTTTTCATCAAGTTTGCCGATGGATGTGCAGATTGAAGCTCTAAAACGCATTCCTTGTTTCCGCGACATTGTAATCTACCGTCCTGGTTATGCCATAGAGTACGATTTCTTCGACCCGACACAATTACACCATTCGTTGGAAACAAAGAAAGTCGAAGGTTTGTTTATGGCAGGACAGGTTAATGGTACTACGGGTTATGAAGAGGCTGCAGGACAAGGTTTAATAGCAGGTATCAATGCTGCGCTTAAGTGTAGCGGAAACAAACCTTTTGTATTGCATCGTGACGAGGCATATATTGGCGTTCTCATCGACGACTTGGTAACAAAAGGTGTGGACGAACCATATCGTATGTTTACATCGCGTGCCGAATATCGAATTTTGCTGCGCCAAGACAATGCAGACATTCGTCTCACGCCTTACGCTGAAAAGTTTGGTTTAGCGACGTCCGATCGCATAAAACGCTTTTATGCCAAGAAAGAGAAAATCGATGAAATCATCGCGTTCTGCAAGCAGTTCCCCATTAAACCGCAAAACATCAACGCCTTCCTCGAAAGAGTTGGAACTACCCCACTCCAACGTGGCTGCAAACTCTTCGACCTCATTAACCGTCCGCAAATTTCATTGCAAAATCTTTCTGATGAAATCGTTGAATTCAAAGATTTCCTTAGTCAAATTACAACAGACGCGGAAGAAACAATCGAGGCTGCAGAGATTGAAATGAAGTATCATGGCTACATTGCACGCGAACGAGCATTAGCTGATAAAATGCAACGATTAGAAAATATTAAAATACGTGGACACTTCGATTACGACAGCATCACACAACTTAGTACCGAAGCACGACAAAAACTCACTGCTATTGATCCTGAAACTTTGGCACAAGCTGGACGAATTCCTGGGGTTTCACCGAGTGACATCAGTGTATTGCTTGTTTTGTTAGGACGATAAAACAGCTATTTGTTTTACCCTAATAAATTAAGGTTTTTCATTAAGCGCCTATATAAGCACTACGTTCTCGAGAGCTCACTTAAAGCATTACTTTAAGTAAAGTCGCTCACAATGCTTTAAAACGCACAAAAATAGCCTTTTTAAAGCATTATTCCTCACGTTCCACGTGAAACAAACACACCTAAAGTATATAATAATCAAGATTTTTATGAATACAAAACTGTTATTGGACAACCTGAGAACTGTATACGACTTCCCAAAGCCCGGCATACACTTCAAAGATGTAACAACACTCTTTAAAAACCATGATTGCATCGAGGAAATGACGCAAGAATTGGTACGTATTTACAAAGACAAAGGCATCACTAAAGTGGTGGGTATCGAAAGCCGTGGCTTCGTTATGGGAGCTATCTTGGCTGAAAAACTTGGCGCAGGTTTTGTAATGGCACGTAAACCTGGAAAACTTCCTGCCGAAAGTCGCAAAGCAACTTATCTAAAAGAATACGGATACGACACTATCGAGATTCATGCCGATGCAATCGAGCCCGATGATATAGTACTTATTCACGACGATTTGCTCGCTACAGGCGGATCTATGCAAGCCGTATATGACCTTGTTCAAATGTTCAAACCGAAGAAAACGTACATCAATTTCCTCATCGAATTGCAAATGGAGGGACTGGAAGGACGTAAGTTCTTAGGTAAAGATTTGGACATTACTACCCTTTTGACCATTAACGAATGAACGATTTGCAGGCCTATTTAAAAGGCATCGTAAACAATTTGCCCGAAACACCGGGGTGCTACCAGTACCTCGATGATTCGGGCACTATTATCTATGTAGGTAAGGCTAAAAACCTTAAAAGGCGCGTTAGTTCATACTTCAACAAGGAGCAACAAACGCGTAAAACACGCTTGCTCGTAGCACACATTCGCGACATCAGATATGTAGTTGTAAAGACAGAAGAAGACGCTCTTTTGCTCGAAAACAACCTTATCAAACGCTATAAGCCGCACTATAATGTTCTGCTAAAAGACGACAAAACATACCCTTCCATCGCCATTACTACTGAATATTTACCACGTATTTTCAAGACTCGACAACGTGGCAAAAGAGGGGCTGTATACTTTGGTCCTTACAGCCACGTACCTACCATGTATGCTTTACTCGAACTTTGCCGTGAACTCTACCGACCTCGTCCATGCCACACTAACATAACGAAAGAGGGCGTTGAAAACGGCAAATACAACGTATGCCTCGACTATCATATTCGTCATTGCAAAGCTCCATGTGTAGGCAAACAGAGTCATGACGAATATATGCAAAATATCGAAGCATGTAAAGAAATACTCAAGGGAAATACTGCTGATGTCGCACGTAAAATGCGTGAAAAAATGACCGCATTGGCAGAAGAATTACGCTTTGAAGAGGCACAAGAAATTAAGATAAAATACGATCTTATCGAAAAATATCGAGCTAAAAGCGAAGTCGTATCATCTGTGCTTCATAATATTGATGTGTTCAACATCGAAAGCGAAGAAAAGGTGGCATTCATCAACTACCTACATGTTACAAATGGTTGCATCAATCAAGCCTTTACTTTTGAATATAAAAAGAAGCTCGATGAAACCGACGAAGAGTTGCTCACATTGGGTATTATCGAAATGCGTGAGCGCTATGACAGTCAATCTAAAGAAATTGTGGTTCCGTTTCACGTAGATTTGCCCGATGACATGGTTACTCAGACCATACCACAAAAAGGCGATAAAAAGAAGCTACTCGACCTTTCAAAACTCAATGTCAAACAATACAAATTCGACCGTTTAAAACAGGCAGAAAAGCTCAATCCTGAACAAAAACAAACTCGTTTAATGAAGGAGATTCAAACTGATTTAGGACTTCCAAAACTGCCTTTACACATTGAGCTTTTCGATAATTCAAACATTAGTGGTGCTGACGCTGTGGCTGCCTGTGTAGTTTTTGAACGTCTAAAACCCGCAAAGAAAGAATACCGCAAATACAACATTAAAACCGTTGTAGGACCTGATGATTATGCCTCAATGAAAGAGGTGGTACGTCGACGTTACACACGACTGAAAGAAGAAGGGAAACCCCTTCCCGACCTCATTATAGCTGATGGTGGACGTGGGCAAATGGAGATGATTCGCGAAGTGGTTGAAGACGAGTTACACCTACAAATTCCTATTGCAGGCCTCGCTAAAGACGACCGTCACCGCACCCGCGAAATGCTTTATGGCTTCCCTCCTGCCATTATTGGCATCAAACCCGAAAGCCAGTTATTCCGCACACTCACACAAATGCAAGACGAAGTACACCGTTTTGCTATCAGTTTCCACCGCGACAAACGTTCTAAGCGTCAAATAGCTTCAGAACTCGACAACGTGCCAGGCATTGGTCCAGCTACAAAACAACAACTTTTAAAGGAATTCAAAAGCGTAAAACGCATAAAAGAAGCTTCTTTGATTGAGCTACAAAATCTTTTAGGCATAGCCCGCGGACAAAAAATATACGAAAACTTGCACACCAACGATAAATAAGTTGTAATTTTGCCAACATGAGAGCAGTTATTCAACGTGTAAAACACGCTTCTGTCACTATCGACGGAAATATTAAATCAGCCATTAAGCAAGGCTTTTTAGTGCTTTTAGGCATTGAAGAAGCTGATACACAAGAAGATGCCGATTGGCTTTGTAAAAAAATCGTAGCACTCCGTGTTTTCGACGATGAAAACGGAGTCTTGAATCGCAGCATTCAAGATGTAGGTGGTAACATTTTGGTGGTTAGCCAATTTACACTTATGGCATCTTATAAAAAAGGGAACCGACCTTCCTACATTCGAGCAGCCGGTCACGCACATGCCATCCCTCTTTACGAATACTTCTGTAAAAAGACTACTGAGACCCTCGGTAAAGAAGTTGGCACAGGCGAATTTGGGGCCGATATGAAGGTTGAATTGCTTAACGATGGTCCTGTTACCATCTGCATGGATACCAAAAATAAGGAGTAAATTCGGACTAATAACAACCCCAATATTAGGAAAAAGTATCATTATGCCCAAAGATAATACGCCCAAATCCCCCACTCTTGCCCAATTACAACAACAGGTAGACGAGTGGATACACACCTACGGAGTGCGCTATTTTAGCGAACTCACAAACATGGCTTGCCTCACCGAAGAGGTAGGCGAATTAGCGCGTGTAATGGCTCGAAAATATGGCGACCAATCCTTCAAGATTGGCGAAACACATGACCCTTCTGAGGAAATGGCAGACGTGCTTTGGGTGCTTATCTGCCTTGCCAATCAAACAGGCGTAGACCTTACACAAGCCATGCAGTGTAGCTTTGAAAAAAAGACAAAACGCGATGCTACACGCCACATTAACAACCCTAAATTAAAAGTATAAAAGGAAACTATGGAATTAAAAATTAACCGTCCCGATGCAATGCCTAACAAATATGAAGAGGCATTCAGCAAGTACAATCTCAATCTCGACGACGAACAAGTTAGCAAAGAAGTACATGCCCTCGTGGCAGAAAATCGTGCAAAATACGATAATCCCGAAGTGCTTAAACAGCTTTTGGCTACTGTAGAACTTACTACACTCAAAGAAACCGACTCACAAGAGAGCGTGCTCAAATTTACTGAAAACGTAAATAAATTTGCAGACGAACATCCCGATCTTCCCCCTCTCGCAACCATCTGTGTATACCCTAATTTTGCAAAGATTGTGAGCGAAAGCCTTGAGGCTGATGGCGTAAAAGTTGCTTGCGTAGTAGGCGGTTTCCCCTCATCGCAAACATTTATCGAGATTAAGACTGCCGAAACAGCCCTCGCCGTACACGATGGTGCTGATGAGTGCGACTGTGTACTCAGCGTAGGAACCTTCCTCAGTGGGGACTATGAAACTTGCGCCGACGAAATCTCAGAAATCAAAGCTGCTTGCGCCGACAACCCCCTCAAAGTCATCCTTGAAACAGGAGCACTTAAATCTGCTGCCAACATCAAGCGTGCTTCAATTCTTTCTATGTATGCTGGTGCCGATTTTATTAAAACCTCTACAGGCAAAATCGCTGTCGCTGCAACGCTTGAAGCTGCTTACGTGATGTGTACCGCCATCAAGGAATATTACGACCTCACAGGCACTAAAATTGGCTTTAAAGCAGCTGGTGGCATCAAGACTACAGCCGAAGCAGTAGACTTCTACACCGTAGTACGCGAAATCCTTGGCGAAGACTACATCAAAGAAGGGCTCTTCCGCATTGGCACAAGCCGCCTCGCCAACCTCTTGGTTAGCGACATCTTGGGCGAAGATGTAAAGCCATTCTGATAAAAAAATAGACAAAGAAATACGATCTGTTTGGCAGACCATTTTTAGACTGAAAGATTGTGTATGGTTTTGAATTTTCTAATTTTCTGTTTCTAAAAATATCAGAACTGAACTCAAGAAACTAGAGGCTATTAGCAAAAGACAAACCATTATACCCCCTTCTCATTCCAACCAGTCTAAAATGCAACCACAATAAAAAGCAAAAGAGGCGTTCTGAAGCAGAACACCTCTTTCCTTTTTATTAAACCTTAAATAATTGATTTTCAATACATTAAATCATATCGTACGCTCTACTACATAGTCAATATAATCCTTCAATGCTGCTTTCACATCTGCATTATGCCAATGCGAATCTAGCAAATTAAGTGCTTCAAGGTGGAGTTCCTTCATGCGACGTTCGGCGTACTCAATACCCCCACTCTGTTTAGTGTATTCCACCAACTGCGCAATTTCCTCAGCCGATGCCTCACCCGCCTTCACCTTGCGTGCCCATAAGCGCACATCTTCACGGTCGGTACGAGTTATGGCATAAATGGCAGGTAACGTTAATTTACCCTCTGCCATGTCATTTCCAGTAGGCTTACCAATGGCTGAATCAGCGTAATAATCAAAAATATCATCGCGAATTTGAAAACAGATACCAATAATCTCGCCAAACTTACGAGCATTCTTCACATACCCTTCACTACCCCCTGCCGAGATTGCACCCAACTCGGCACAAGCAGCAAAGAGAGCAGCAGTTTTATTATGAATAATATGATAATAGGCCTCTTCTGTAATAGCCTCACGACGAATATTGGCTAACTGCGCCACTTCACCTTCCGACAACGTACCACCCAAGTGTGATATAATCTCAACCACTTGAATATTACCCGTTTTTGAGGCTTGGAGCAACGAAGTTGAAAGCAAATAATCGCCCACCAATACAGCCACCTTATTATCATATACCGCATTAACCGAACGCTGTCCACGTCGTTCACCACTTTCATCTACTACATCGTCGTGAACCAACGAAGCAGTATGCAAAAGTTCAAGCGTCACAGCCGAACGAAGTGAATTGATTTTCACCACACCAAGTTCTTTAGCCATGAGCAATACCAATATGGGACGCATCATTTTGCCTTTGCGCTGTCGCACATAAGCAAGAGCTTGACCCAAGAAGTCATCTTCGTGGGCCAACGCGTTGTCAAATAGGTCTTTATATTGCGCCAATTCCTGTTCAACAGGGCGGCGTATAGCGGATAATTTGTCCATGTTATCTAATTTGCATACAAAAGTACGAAAAAAGGGGTGTTTAAGAGAGTATTTTATGTATTTTTGTGTACAAAATAAAACAATAACGCTATGCAAACCCTTTATTTGCTCGATGCTTACGCGCTAATATACCGCGCATACTATGCTCTGATACGCTCTCCGCGCATCAATTCTAAGGGGCAAAACACCTCTGCCGTATATGGTTTTGTCAACACACTCAACGACGTATTAACCACCGAAAAGCCCGATTTTATCGGCATTGCTTTCGATCCTGCAGGTGGTACTTTCCGTCACGAAGCCTACCCTGAATATAAGGCACAACGCGAGGCTACCCCCGAGGACATTAAATGGGCTGTCCCCGTAATTAAAGATATTATCCGCGCCTATAACATTCCTATTCTCGAAACGCCAGGCTACGAAGCCGACGATGTAATTGGTACGCTTGCCCTTCAAGGCGTTGAAGCAGGACTTGAAGTACACATGGTTACCCCCGACAAAGACTATGCCCAACTTGTTCGTCCGGGGATATTCATGCGTCGTCCCGGACATGGGGCTGCTGGCATGGAAAAACTTGGTCCCACTGAAGTTTGCGAAAAATATGGCATTAACAATACAGACCAAGTCATTGACCTTCTCGGTCTTATGGGCGATACTGCCGACAATGTACCCGGTTGCCCTGGTGTTGGTGAAAAGACGGCAGTAAAACTTATCAACCAATTTGGCTCGATAGACAATCTGCTTGAAAACACAGACCAACTAAAAGGTGCAATGAAAAAGAAGGTTGAAGAAAACATAGAACAAATTAAATTCTCTAAGTTCCTTGTTACCATTAAAACAGATGTTCCCATCCAACTCGACCTCGATGCTTTACGCACTACCGATGCCAACAAAGATGCACTACGCCCCATCTACGAAAATCTTGAATTCCGCATGTTCTTGAAGAAGATGGATGGTGATGTTACCGAAAAGCAAAATAATGTAAATAGTTGGGGCGCACTCTTCGACGCACAACCATCCGTTGTGCAAGAAGAAGAGAAAGAAATCAGTTTTAAAACAATTAATGATGTACCACATTCCTACAAACTCATTGAAACTGAAGAGGATGCAAAACTTTTATGTGACAAATTATTGACTTTTGGCACAATCTGTTTAGACACAGAAACCACATCTATTGATGCCATTCGTGCAAAATTAGTAGGTTTGAGTTTTTCTGTGAAAAAAGGAGAGGCATGGTACGTGGCTGTTCCACGTGAAACCGAAGCAGCACAACACATGGTGCAAATTTTCAGTAGCATCTACGAAAACGACAAAATTCTTAAGGTAGGACAAAACTTAAAATACGACCTTACTGTACTTGCCAACTACGGCATCCAACTCAAGGCTCCCCTTTTCGACACCATGTTGGCACATTACTTGGTACAGCCCGAGTTACGCCATAACATGGACTACCTCGCAGAAATTTACCTCAACTACCAAACCATACACATTGACACGTTAATTGGACCGAAGGGTAAAAACCAAAAGAAGATGGCAGACCTTGCGCCTGCCGATATTTGCGACTATGCCTGCGAAGATGCTGATATCACCTTGCAACTCATGGAACCGCTCAAGGCTGAAATGGAAAAGAACCAACTTACCCGTGTCTTCCATGAAATAGAAATGCCCCTCATGCCCGTATTGGCACAAATGGAACGCAATGGCGTGCGACTCGACACAGAAGCTCTTTCTGAAACTGGCGAACAATTCCGCCAACGCATGCAACAACTTGAAACCGAGATTTACGAATTAGCAGGTCATCCCTTTACCATTACCTCTCCCCGACAGGTTGGCGAAGTACTTTTTAACGAACTCAAACTCAACGAAAAAGCCAAAAAGACCAAGAGCGGACAATATTCTACAGGCGAAGAAGTGCTTGAAGCTATTAAACACAAGCACCCCATTGTAGAAAAAATATTAGCTCACCGCGCACTCAAAAAACTCATCAGCACCTACATTGACGCGCTGCCTAAACTTATCTATCCTGCTACTGGACGCATTCACACCTCATTCAACCAAGCAGTTACCGCTACGGGACGTTTGTCTTCATCGAACCCCAATTTGCAAAATATCCCCGTGCGAGGAGACGATGGACGCGAAATTCGCAAAGCCTTTGTACCCGAACCTGGTTGCATCTTTTTCTCGGCAGACTATTCGCAAATTGAATTACGCATCATGGCACATCTTAGTGCTGATGAGCATTTAGTTAACGACTTTCGATGTGGTCGAGACATTCACGCAGCCACGGCTTCCCGCATCTTTCATAAACCTATCGAAGAAGTGTCGCGCGACGAACGTCGCAAAGCCAAAACTGCCAATTTCGGCATTATCTACGGCATCTCAGCCTTTGGTCTCGCTGAGCGCATGGAAGTGTCACGTACAGAAGCAAAAGAACTCATAACCAACTATTTCGATACCTATCCGCGCGTAAAAGAATATATGCAAACCAGCGTAAAACGTGCACGAGAATTAGGATATATTGTCACAGAGTTTGGGCGTCGACGTTACTTACCAGACATCACTTCGCGCAATGCAGTGGTACGTGGGTATGCCGAACGCAATGCAGTGAACGCCCCCATTCAGGGTACAGCTGCCGACATCATTAAAATAGCTATGGTACGCATTGCCCAACGCTTTGAAGCCGAAGGCATTCAATCTAAAATGATTTTGCAGGTACACGATGAACTCAACTTCTCTGTTCTACCCGAAGAACTTGACCATGTAAAAAACATTGTCATTCAAGAAATGGAAGGTGCCTATACCATGAGTGTACCCTTGCTTGCCGACTGTGGCGAAGGCAAAAATTGGCTTGAAGCACACTAAGTTTTTACACGTAGCGTATCCCGCACAAGTCGGATGCAATACCTAGCAAACTTCCTGATTTAACAAAAAAACAGGCTGAATTATCTGTAACACCTCAGCAACTCAAGCAAACTTGATTACATTTAGGTAACACGATAATTCAGCCTGATTTTTCTTTTTACGATACAAGAAACGCAGCTAAACAAATTATATTCTAAAGATTTTCAACTCTCTAAAATCACCACGCTTCTAACTTATCTGCTATTTCTGGCATTTTATCTTTAGTGAACACAGGATTTTTTCCTTCCTTCTTCTGTTGACGATAGTCTTGCAACAAGAATACAGCTTGACGTGATAGCAAGACTATTGCCACAAGGTTGCAGAGAGTAAGGAGTGCCATCGTTATATCTGCCATACTCCATGCAAAATCAAGCGAAACAACAGCGCCTATCATCACCATGGCTGCCACTGCAAGACGATAAACGAACACCCCCAAACGAGAATCTTTAATATACCTCACATTCGTCTCACCATAATAATAGTTGCCTATAATACTACTAAAAGCAAAAAGCCATATCATAATAGCTACAAACGAATTGCCAATGCAACCAATTTCGTGAGTCAAAGCATCTTGAGTAAGTTGAATTCCATTGGATGCAGTTACATCTACACCACTCACCAAAATAATAAAAGCTGTGCAAGAACATACCACCAATGTATCCGTAAAAACGCCTAGTGCCTGTATCAAACCTTGCTTCACAGGATGACTCACTGTAGCCACTGCTGCTGCATTAGGCGCACTACCCTCTCCTGCTTCATTGCTAAACAAACCTCGCTTAATACCCTGTATTACTGTGACTCCCAACATACCACCTGCAGCTTGATTAAACCCGAAGGCATTTTCAACAATCATAAGCAAAACCTTGGGTAGACAGGTTATATTCCATATCACCACCCCAATAGCTATCAAAAGATACACAACAGCCATTGCGGGAACCACTGTCGACGAAAACTTTGCCACACGGTGTATACCACCAAAAATAATAATCAAAGTAAATACTGTGAGCACCATGCCCATAATGGTAGGATCTATGCCAAACGCTTTTTGCCATGCCAAACAAATCGTATTACTCTGCACAGAATTATAGGCAAAGCCAAAAGTGATAACCATCAACACAGCAAAGAGGATGCCCATCCAACCTTTGCCCAATCCATATTTCATATAGTAGGCAGGTCCACCATAAAAGGAAGTCTTACCCTTACGCTTATAAAGTTGAGCAAGCGTAGACTCTATAAAAGCAGAAGCAGAACCCAATAATGCAAGCAGCCACATCCAAAACACAGCTCCAGGTCCTCCGATACTAATGGCTGTAGCCACTCCTGCAAGATTACCCGTACCTATACGGCTTGCCAAAGCCACTACGAAAGCCTGAAATGACGAGATGTGTTTCATCTCTCCATCCACTTTCACATCCATCGACAATTCATCTTGCCCAATCTCTTCGGGTTGCACCTTATCGGGATTGAGCAAAAGCCTAACCATCTCTTTGATAAGACGAAACTGCACGAAACGAGTGCGCCAAGTGAAAAAGACCGCGCAGCATATCAAAATCGTAATAATGATGTACGACCAAAGAAAATCACTAAACTGAATTAAAAAGTTTTGTATTAAATCTACCATTCTCTTCTGTTAAAACTAATTCTTTTTGCTTTTAGACTGCAAAATTACGAATCTTCTTTCATATTTAAGGGTAGTTCCAAAAAATCTCATTAAAAAGGACCTGCGCAAAACGCAAGTCCTTTTTATTTTTTCAAAGTTTATTTAGCTCTCTTTGGGCGTCCACCACGTGGGCGTTTGCTTTTCTTTTTGCTATCTTTTTTACCACCCTTTGCTACATGTTCAGGCATAGGGGCTGGTCGATTGGCTGCCGCATCCTCACCCACCAAAGCAAAGTCAAGTTGACGACGCTCTAGGTTTGCACGTTCCACGCGAATGCGAACCTTATCGCCTAAGGCATAGCGCTTGCGGAAACGACGACCTACAAGACAATAATTGCGTTCATCAAATTCGTAGTAATCGTCGAGCAACATGCGCAAAGGAATCATACCTTCACACGAATTTTCGTCAATTTCCACATAGAGTCCAAACTCAGTTACACCACTCACAGTACCATCAAATTCTTGACCAATGCGATCAGCCATGAACTCTACTTGTTTATATTTGATAGAAGCACGCTCGGCTGTAGAAGCCAATTGCTCCATATTTGACGAATGCTCGCAAAGTTCCTCGTACTTCTTTTGGCTAACCGAACGACCACCTTCTTCATAACGCGTGAGCAAACGGTGTACCATTGTGTCGGGATAACGACGAATCGGTGAAGTAAAGTGCGTATAGTAGTCGAACATCAAACCATAGTGTCCAATGTTATGTGTGCTATAACGAGCCTTCATCATGGCACGTAAAGCCACCATTTCAACCACCTCTTCTTCCTTCTTTCCCTTGATGTCTGCAAGCAATCGATTCAGACTCTTGCTAACCTCAGTCTTTGTGCCATCCGTACGAATACGATAACCAAAACGCGCCACAAAACCACTAAGTTTCTCCATTTTTTCAGGATCGGGCACATCGTGAATACGATATACAAAAACTTTAGGCTTTTTGCCACGCGGAACCACGGCAATCTTTTGTGCCACACTGCGGTTGGCTAAAAGCATAAACTCTTCTACCAGTTTATTGGCATCCTTAGCAACCTTCACATAGGTGCTAATGGGATGTCCCTTTTCGTCTATCTCAAAACGAACCTCAGCACGGTCAAAACCAATAGAACCATTCTTAAATCGTTTATTGCGCAATATCTTGGCAAACTTGTCGAGTTGTATTAACTCACGAGCATATTCGCCTTCGGGTTCAGCCCCCGCAGGCAATGCTTCGGGATGTTCTCCTGGCAAGTTCAAGTCAGCCTCAGACGCACAACCATTACGCTCAAGAATATATTGCACCTCCTCGTAAGTAAAACGACGATTACTCTTAATTACAGTATGTGCCAAGTGCCAATCAGCCACCTCACCTTTATCGTTAATATGGAAAATGGCAGAATAAGCCAATTTTTCTTCATCGGGACGCAATGAACAGATAAAGTTGCAAAGGCGCTCAGGCAACATGGGGATGGTGCGATCTACCAAATAGACACTGGTGGCACGTTTTTCAGCCTCCTTGTCAATAATATCACCTTCCTTCACATAGTGCGACACGTCGGCAATGTGCACACCCACTTCCCACATACCTTTCTGCACCTCACGAATAGAAAGCGCATCATCAAAGTCCTTAGCATCGTGAGGGTCAATAGTAAAAGTAGTTACATCGCGAAAATCCTCACGACGTGCAATCTCCTCGGCAGTGATATCAGGGCTAAGAGCTTCGGCAGCCTTTTCAACCTTTTCGGGATATGTATAAGGCAAGCCATATTGAGCCAAAATGGCATGCATCTCAGCATTGTTCTCACCTTGTTTACCAAGCACATCAATCACCTTACCAATAGGACTTTTTGAATCTGTGGGCCACTCAATGATTTTAACAACCACCTTGTCGCCATTCTGTCCACCACCCAACTTGTCTTTGGGTATAAAGATATCGGTCGCGAGCGAACGACTTTCGGTTACCAAGAACCCATAGCCACGCTCCACTTGCAACTGACCAACAAAAGTATCGTTTGAGCGCTTAAGAATTTCCGTCACCTCAGCCTCACGCGTATGTCCAGCACGGCGTGCCAACATCGTTACGCGCACACGGTCACCATCAAGAGCATGCAATGAGTTACGCTCGCACACCAAAATACTTTTACCACCATCATCAGGCACAAATGAGTTACGACCATTGCGTTTACGCACAAAAGTACCCTCCATTACGTTCGAACGCACCGCATTACGATAGTGCCCATTACCATCTGTCGAGAGATAGTCATCGAGCACAAGGTCGCTCAAGGCGTCCATCACAATCATCTTAGCAGGATGGCTTGTAGCATTAAGCTCTGCAAAGATTTCTTTTACATCATATTCTTTCTCTGGGTTGGCGTTGAACAAATCAACGAGCATTTGTGCCACATTCTTTTTTTTGAGTCGCACAGCTCCACCCTTCTTCTTGTCTTTTTTTGCCATAATTATACATGGTTTGCGTCATTGCACCATTAAGAAGATATCTTCTACCAAAGCATCATTGGGGCACAACGAAAGGTTATATACTACAAAGTAACAGTTTTTTTATGGAAAATGCCACTCAATTAATATATAATAACGCAGAAAAAAGGAATATCTTAGTATTTTTGCCGTAAAATTAGCCATTACCACACTCGTTGCACCACGATTGTAGCAATGAAAGGCTATATGGCTCATACCTATTATTAAGATTATGCAAATAAAAACGCTTTTACTCTGGTTGCTTGCATTGACCTTTAGCCTAAACTTAGGCGCACAGCCCCCCAATGAAGAGGCACCCACCAACAACGAAGGCATTGAAGAAACCGAGGTTCCCATTATGACCCAGTTGGGCACTACTCAATACAAGGGTAAAACCATACCACATGTCATTATGCCCGCACTGCCCAAATACGCCCCTATGACGTTTAAGAACAATAAGGAGCGCGAGCAATACAATCGCTTAGTATATAACGTGAAGAAAGTATTGCCTTGGGCAAAGATGGCAAAACTCACCATCATCGAAACAGTAGAGGTGCTCGACCAACTGCCCGACAAACGCTCACGCGATGAACACATTAAAGAGGTAGAACGCGGACTAAAAAAGCAATATGGCCCAGCACTCAAGAAACTGACACGCTCTCAAGGCCGACTGTTGGTTAAATTGGTTAACCGCGAGTGTAACCAAACAGGCTATGCCATTGCCAAAGCTTTTATTGGTCCTTTTAAGGCAAATCTCTATCAAGGCATTGCCGTGCTCTTTGGCAATAGCCTCAACAAAAAATACGACCCCGAAGGCGACGACCGCTACACCGAACGTGTGGTACGCATGGTTGAGGCGGGGTTGATTTAATGAACCCATTGAAGATTTTAGCTATTTACGATGCCAATCGCACAAAATCAGTGATTTTCTCCGAACTAAAATCTTAGTTACTGACTCCACATCTAAAGAGAGATTCTATAGGTTTACGATTGTAAAAACTTGTAGAATCCTTTTTTTTTGCAATGTACACAAACTTTAAACGTACATCGCGCTTAGTGGTTCAGAAATAAAGGTTAACTTTGCCACCAATTCAACCTAAACATTATTAACATCGCTGACCATGAATTGGTTAACAGATACACTGCTTACACCATCGGCCGTACAGGCCGTCATTATTATCTGCCTTATCAGTGCCTTTGGTTTGGCATTGAGCAAATGGCGCATTAAAGGCATTAGCTTGGGCGTTACCTATGTTTTTTTCTTTGGCATCTTAGCAGGTGCCAGCGGACTACAGGTAGACGCACAAATGCTTAATTATGCCGAAAGTTTTGGTCTTATCTTGTTTGTCTATACATTAGGTTTACAGGTAGGACCAGGATTCATGAGTACCTTCCGCAAAGGTGGCACAACACTTAACCTGCTCGGATTGGGCGTAGTAGTCTTAGGCACTGTCATTGCCTTGGCTGCCGGATGGACAGGACTACTGCCACTACAAGACATGCTGGGTGTGCTCTGTGGTGCTACAACCAACACCCCTGCCCTGGGTGCTGCGCAACAAACGCTAAAACAACTCAACCAACCGGCATCGGGGGCAGCACTTAGTTGCGCTGTGACCTATGCCTTTGGTATGGTAGGTGTGATTATAGCCCTACTCATTGTGCGTGGCTGGTTATCACGCCATGAGAAGTGTACGAGCGATGAGCGAGCTGATGAAGCCTTCATTGCCTCGTTCGAAGTGTGTAATCCCGCTATATTTAGCCACACATTGGGCGAATTGAGTGAAATGGAAGACAGCTCGTTCGTTGTGTCTCGCTTGTGGCGTGATGGCAAAGTGATATTGCCCAATGCCCACACGGTGCTTGAAAGTGGCGACCGACTTTTGGTTATTACAAAAGAAAAAATGGTGCCCCACCTTACCATTTATTTTGGCAAACGCGACGAAACCAATTGGAATCGAAGTGACGTTGACTGGAATGCACTCGACTCAAAACTGATATCACAACGCATTCTCATTACACGTTCCAACATCAATGGTCGACACTTGGGCGACTTGCAACTACGCAATCGCTATGGTGTGAACGTGAGTCGCGTGCAGCGTTCGGGCATTCAACTGGTGGCTACCCCCAACCTTACACTGCGCATTGGCGACCGCGTAACCGTGGTGGGCGAAGCCGAAAGCATTAAACATGTGGCAACAGAACTCGGCAATGTGGTGAAACGCCTTGACGAACCTAATATGGTTACCATTTTTATTGGCATCGTAATGGGTTTGTTATTAGGAAGCATCCCCGTATTTGTGCCAGGCATGAGTTATCCTGTGCGACTTGGTCTTGCAGGTGGCCCCATTGTAATGGGTATTCTTATTGGTGCCTTTGGTCCACGTTTCCACATGGTGGCTTATACCACCACAAGCGCCAACCTCATGTTGCGCTCACTGGGTCTTTCCACTTATTTGGCGTGTTTAGGCCTTGATGCAGGACGCGACTTTATCGAAACCGTTATGCAACCACAGTCATTATGGTGGATAGGCATTGCAATGGTCATCACCCTTGTGCCAGTTATCATCATGAGCATTGTGAGCGTAATAGGCTTTGGACGTAGCTATGCTACCACCGCAGGCATGCTTTGCGGTGCTATGGCTAACCCCATTGCATTAGAATATGTAAACGACTCTATACCAGGCAATGACAAAGCCGCTGTAGCCTATGCCACGGTTTATCCCTTAGGCATGTTCTTGCGCGTAATTATTGCGCAGCTCATTGTCATGCTCTGGGTGAGCTAATAAGCGTTTGCGGCATAATATTTTAAATACAAATACAAACACAAACAACAATACAAACAATGAACTTCGACAAAATTTTGAAGAAAGCAACTCCCGACATTATTGTCGTGTTGTTGTTTTTAGCCATTAGTATGGCTTACTTCTTCAGGCCCATGAGCGAAGGCCTCGTACTGGGCGGACACGATGCAGTGGCTGCTGTGGGACAAGGGCAAGAGCAGTTGCAATATGGCGCCACACACGATGGCGAAATTACGCGATGGACAAATGCCTTGTTTAGCGGTATGCCTACTTACCAAATGGCCCCCTCGTATAGCGCCACGAACACAGTAACCACACTGAGCAAAATCTATGCCTTGGGCACCGAAAGTTGGTTCCCTGCTATTAGCTATCTCTTTCTTTATTTGCTGGGCTTCTACATTTTGCTCCGCGCCTTTAATTTTAAGCCACATCTTGCAGCACTCGGTTCTGTAATTTGGGCCTTCTCGTCCTATTTCCTTATCATCATTGCCGCCGGACACATTTGGAAGGTAATGACCTTAGCATTCATCCCCCCCACTATTGCAGGTTTAGTGCTTTGCTACCGCGGTAAATATCTGTGGGGCGGCATCGTGGCCGCCATCTTTACAGCATTCCAAGTAGTGAGCAATCACTTGCAAATGACCTACTACTTCCTCTTCGTCATGCTGTTTCTTGTGTTGGCATATTTTGTCGATGCCATTGTGAAACACACCCTGAAGAATTGGTTGAAGGCTACGCTTACACTAATATTTGCAGGTGTATTGGGTGTTGCAGCCAATCTGCCCAACATTTACCACACCTATCAGTATGCCAAAGAATCGATGCGTGGTAAAGCCGAACTGACCAAATCCTCGTCGAACACACAAAAGGCTACCGACGGATTGGATCGCGACTACATCACCATGTGGAGCTATGGCATTGACGAAACGCTCACACTACTTATTCCCGACTATAAGGGTGGCGGATCTGCCTCAATTCTTGATCGCGAAAACGTAGAAGACCTCCCTGGTTACGACGATTTCTACCAATGTGCAGGACAAACACAACAAGTTTTTCAGCAATCGGGCATTCAAGCCTATCCTCCTGGCATTATGCAGTATTGGGGCGAGCAACCCATGACTGTAGGTCCCGTATATGTAGGTGCATTTGTATGCTTCCTTTTTGTTTTGGGCTTGTTCTATGTGCGTGGCCCTGCCAAATGGGGCTTATTAGCAGCAACCATTTTAAGTTTGATTTTTGCATGGGGTAAAAACATCCCCGGGCTCACAAACTTCATTATCGACCACATGCCCATGTACAGCAAATTCCGTACGGTTAGTTCGGCACTTGTGATTGCCGAATTTACCATGCCCCTGCTTGCTGTGCTCTGCTTACACGAAATAGCTACCAACAAACGCCTCTTCCAACTCACTAAATGGAAAGAAGTTCCCATGCGCATGCAAATAGGCTTGCCCTTTGCATTGGTGTTTACCTTGGGGCTCTGCCTTGCCTTATGGCTCATGCCCTCTATGGCTGGCAACTGCCTGTCACAGGGCGATGTAGCAACATTCGACATGATGCGTGAAGCGCACTTCCCCGCAGACCTAATTGGCACCTATATGGCTGCCATCACTAGCATGCACCATGCCATTTTAAGTGCTGACGCTTTGCGTTCTTCCGTGATTATTGTGCTTGGCATCTTGGTTCTTTGGGCTTACGCCGAACAGAAACTCAAAGGGTGGATGGCTTGCAGCCTTATGGCATTGATTTGCTTGACTGATATGTGGCAAATAGACAAGCGCTACCTCAACAACGACTCTTTCACTGAAGAAAGCGTGCGCGAGGAAGGTTTTGCTAAGACACCTGCCGATGCGCTTGTACTTAAAGACACAAGCTACTATCGCGTGGTAAACTTGGCACAAGGCAACCCGTTTAACGAAACATCAAATGCCACAGCCTACTATCACCACAACATTGGTGGTTATCACGCTGCTAAGCTCCATCGCTACCAAGACCTTATTGACCACCATCTCACCACCGAGATTCAGCTTTTTGCCAATGCTGCAAATGCTGCCAATGGTGACATGACTAAGGTGAATACCGACAGCATTACCCCCGTGCTCAATATGCTTAATGCCAAATACTTTATGTTTGGCAAAGAGGCCAACCAGGTTATAGTCAACCCAGGCGCAAATGGCAACGCATGGTTTGTGCAATCACTCAAGTTTGTAAAGAATGCCGATGCCGAAATGGCAGGACTCAACAAACTCGACACGAAGCATGCAGCTGTAGCCGACGAACGCTTTAAGGCTGCACTCGATGGTTCTGCCCTCGGCACAGGTACTGTGACATTTGGCGAATATCAGCCCAACAAACTTACCTACACTGTGAACTCAGACAAGGGAGGTGTGGTTGTATTCTCTGAAATTTACTATCCCGATTGGACTGTTACCATTGATGGTAAACCTGCCGAATTAGGACGTGTAAACTACGTGTTGCGTGCGCTCAAGGTTCCTGCTGGAAAGCACCAAATTGTAATGGACTTTGAACCACAAAGCATTACCACTACCAACACCATCGCTTACATAGCCCTTGCACTCATTCTCGTGCTCCTTGCTTTTGCTGTATGCAGAGGTAAAAAGCGCAAGGCTGAACAAGAATAATTTTAGGGTGATTCTTAAATCCATATAAACGCTCAGATAGCTCGCAGTTGTCTGAGCGTTTTTTTATCTAGAATTTTCATGCGCCAGCCTCACCCCGTTAGGTAGGGTGTTCAAAATCCATGATTTTTTTATCAAAACCATGCAGAACTTCTCAAACTTCAAAAACACCTCCATCACGCAGAACTTCAACTCATAAACACGGGCAAATTTACTGCAAACTTAG